>Ga0214923_10004707_pt1 | contig 16311 bp, 16 predicted proteins | sample LL1510_MetaG_FD_177993 | JGI IMG/M metagenome (GOLD analysis project Ga0214923, IMG submission 177993) | Freshwater microbial communities from Lake Lanier, Atlanta, Georgia, United States - LL-1510 | ecosystem: Environmental > Aquatic > Freshwater > Lake | place: USA: Georgia | collected...
GCTCCGGTGTGGCGGCATGAACGATTTCGTGCGCAGCCAAGGGGCGAAAGCCGGCCGCGCATTGGCCGCCGCCGAGGCTATCGTCGAGACGGACCCGGATTCCGCGGCGTCACGGGCCTACATGCTGCCTTTCATGGCGTGACCGCCGTCTTGGCCAGTCGTGGCCTGTCGTTCACGAAACACACGGCCGTGCGAGCGGCCCTGCATCGAGATCTGATCCAGACACGACTCCTGCCCACTGAACTTGGGCGGGATTATGACTTTCTGCTCGATCTGCGTGAGACCGCCGACTATGGCGGCGTGGCCGAGGCGACGCGGGCGAGTGCCATCAGGGCGATCGAAAAGACGAAGGCGATTCTCACCGCACTCAAGCCTTTGCTACCCCCTGCTGACGAGATCGGCCAGCGATAGTTGATCTTCGTGGCGGCTCCATGCGAACCGGTGCGATACCATGCGAAGAAAGCTCCCCGAGTAGGACTCGAACCTACAACCTACCGGTTAACAGCCGGCCGCTCTACCATTGAGCTATCGGGGATCGACGGGGACTCGAGCGACCTAGAATAGCGGGCTTCGCGAGCGAAAGCGAGGGTTCGCGGCCGCGGGCGAACGGCTTCGCCGCAGGCCGGTCGGCTGGTTCGCGGGGACCGCAGGCCGCCCAAGGCTCGGGGCTCACTCGGCGGCCGGCTTGTCGCCCCGCCGCTTCTCCAAGACGACGCTGTTGCCCTTGGCGTTGTAGGCGATCCGCGTCATGAACGACCGCATCAGCATCACGCCCCGCCCGCTCGGGGCCTCGAGCCGCTCCTCGAGCGTGCAGTCGGGCACACTCGTCGGATCGAAGCCCGGCCCCTCGTCGGTCACCTCGAGGCGGACGTGCTCGGGCGACACCTCGCATTCCACGTGTACGGTCTTCTTCGGGTCGAGACGGTTGCCGTGGACGACCGCGTTGACGAGCGCTTCCTCGGCCGCGAGATGAATCGCGAAGATGTCGTCGGGCGGCCAGCCGTGCTGGCCGAGCTGCTCGAGCAGCTCGTCGGTCACCAACCGGCTCGAGCCCCGCTCGCTCGGCAGCTTCACCGACCGTCGCCATGTCGCTGTCGAAGGGTCTTCGGCCATCCGTTCACTCCGCATGCGGCCGGCAAGGGCCTGGTGTCGCGGCCGACCCGGTCAGAAGGCTGCCAGGGCCTCGCCCGCGTCGGGCCGAATGTCGAACACCTTGTTGAGCTTGGTGACCTGGAACACCTCGAGAATGCCCGGTGCGATCCCGCACATCTTGAGCCGCCCCTTCGAGGTCTTCACCTTGCGGTCGAACGTGATGAGTTTGCCCAGGGCGGCGCTGGAGAGAAACTCCACCCCGTCGAAATCCAGCAGGATGGTCTTGCGGTTGTCGATCTCGACCAGGGCGAACAGCTCGCTGCCGAGTTCCTGGATGGCCGCCTCGTCGAGAATCTTGCGGTCCCGAAACTTCACCACCGAGACGTCGCCGGTCTTCGTCACGTCGATCCGCTGCGTCGCCATCCGAAACCCTCGCCGGAGCACCGCTTTGAACCAGGCAAACCCGCACCTTAGCGGTTTGCCAGCCCGTTCGCCATGCTCTTCAGGCCCCGCCAGACCATGACGGCTGCCACACCAGCCTCGATCGGCCCGCTGCCAATCTGGCAGCACCGGCGGCGGCCCGACCACGGCTCCACCGTCGCCCCGGTGCCGCATAAAATCCGGGCTCGAAACGCCGAAATGCCCGCCCCTTTTGGCCGCTGCTGCTTCCGGCGCGCCACTTGCTTGGAGGGGTGGGGCCGGTCAGGTTCTGGCCGGCGACGGCAGGCGGCCGTCGGCGGCTCCCGGCTCCCGGGCAGCGAGCCGGCGTCGTCCCTGGCCTGTCGAACCCCATTCCCGTCTCCTTCGCAGAGGTTCAAGCACGCATGTCAGCCACCGCCGCCAAGCCCGCCCGCAAGAAGTCGACGTTGATTCCGCTCGGTGACCGCGTCGTCGTGGAGCGCGAGGAGAGCGAGCAGAAGACGTCGGGCGGCATCCTGCTGCCCGAGTCCGCCAAGGACAAGCCGGCCCGCGGCACGGTCGTGAGCGTCGGCGAGGGCAAGTGCGACTCCAAGGGGGTTCGCCATCCGCTCCACGTCAAGCCCGGTGACCGCGTCGTGTTCACGAGCTACGCCGGCGAGGCCTTCAAGGTCGGCGACGACGAGCTGCTTCTGATGCGCGAGGACGACATCCTCGCGATCCTCGGCTGAACGCCAGGCCCGCCCCTCATCCTTCCGCACCCCACGAACCCCATCCCCGGAGATTCTGAACCATGGCCAAGATGATGGCATTCGACCAGGAGGCCCGTGAGGCGATGCGCCGCGGCGTCTCGAAACTTGCCCGCGCCGTCAAGGTGACCCTCGGCCCCAAGGGCCGCAACGTGATCCTCCAAAAGAGCTTCGGCTCCCCGACGGTGACCAAGGACGGCGTGACCGTCGCCAAGGAGATCGACCTCGAGGATGTCTACGAGAACATGGGCGCCCGGATGGTCCGCGAGGTCGCGAGCAAGACGAGCGACGTGGCCGGCGACGGCACCACGACCGCCACGGTGCTCGCCGAGGCGGTGTTCAACGAGGGCCTCCGCGCGGTCGTCGCGGGCGTGAACCCGATCCAGATGAAGAGCGGCATCGAGAAGGCCGTGACCGACATCACCGCCAAGCTCAAGGAGATGGCGATCCCGGTCAAGGGCAAGAAGGAGATGGCCCAGGTCGCCTCCATCGCCGCCAACAACGACCCCGAGATCGGCGACCTGCTCGCCGAGGCGATGGACAAGGTCGGTAAGGACGGCGTGATCACGGTCGACGAGGGCAAGAGCCTCAAGACGGAGATCGAGTTCGTCGAGGGCATGCAGTTCGACCGCGGCTACCTCTCGCCCTACTTCGTCACCAATCCCCAGCAGATGCAGTGCGTCCTCGAGGACTGCTACATCCTGGTGTTCGAGAAGAAGATCTCCTCCGTCAAGGACATCGTTCCGATGCTCGAGGCGGTGGTGAACTCGGGCAAGCCGCTCCTGATCGTCTCCGAGGAGGTCGACGGCGAGGCGCTGGCCACGCTCGTGATCAACCGGCTCCGCGGCACCTTCCAGGTGTGCGCGGTCAAGGCTCCGGGCTATGGCGACCGCCGCAAGGCGATGCTCGAGGACATCGCGATCCTGACCGGCGCCACGGCCGTGTTCGAGAACCTGGGCATGAAGCTCGAGAGCCTCGGCCTCGCCGAGTTGGGCCGGGCCAAGAAGGTGATCGTCGACAAGGACAACACCACGATCATCGAGGGGGCCGGCAAGGCCGCCGACATCAAGGCCCGGATCGAGCAGATCCGCCGCGAGATCGAGGGCTCGACGAGCGACTACGACCGCGAGAAGCTCGAGGAGCGGCTGGCGAAGCTCTCCGGCGGCGTGGCCAAGATCAACGTCGGGGCGGCCACCGAGAGCGAGATGAAGGAGAAGAAGGCCCGTGTCGAGGACGCGCTCCATGCCACGCGGGCGGCCGTCGAGGAGGGCATCCTGCCTGGCGGCGGCGTCGCCCTGCTGCGGGCCTGCTCGCAGCTCAAGCCGAAGGGCCTCAGCGACGACGAGAACGTGGGCTACCAGATCGTCGTCCGCGCCTCGCGGGCACCGCTCTCGATGATCGCCTCGAACGCCGGCCAGGACGGCTCGATCGTCTGCGAGAAGGTGCTCGAGGCCTCGGGCAACCAGGGCTACAACGCCGCCACCGGCGTCTACGAGGATCTCGTCAAGGCGGGGGTGATCGACCCGGCCAAGGTGACGCGGACGGCGCTCCAAAACGCCACCAGCGTCTCGACGCTGCTGCTGACGAGCGATGCCCTGATCGCCGACAAGCCCAAGGAGCAGAAGTCCAAGGGGGGCGGCCACGGCCACGGCGGCGACTACGACATGTATTGATTCAGGGCCGCACGAGCGGACCGGAATCAATGCCGATTCTGGCCCCGGTGTGATTCAGTGATCGGGGCGGCCTGCGGGTCGCCCCGATCTTTTTTTCGCTGAGGCGCCAAGCGTGTCGAGCGGCACGAAGCCGTCGCTGCCAGGCGGGGCATCGGGCGGGCGGCAGGGAGGGGCAAAAAGCCGCCGGCCCAGCGACCAGGCGAGCCAGCCTGCCGCCGCGACCGCGACCGCGATGGCCAGGGCGTCTTGCATCGCTACCAGCCCATCCAGGTGCCAAGCTGGTAGGTGGCGAAGGCGGCCAGCCAGGCGAGCCCGGTCATGTAGCTGAAGGTGACCACCGGCCAGACCCAGCTGCGGGTCTCGCGGCCGATCACGACGAGCGTGCTTGCGCACTGCGCGCACAGCGCGAAGAAGACCATGATCGAGAGGGCCACCGGCAGCGTGAACACGGGCCGATCGGTGCCGTCCCAGCGGGCCGCCTTCAGCCGCCGTTCGAGGGCCGTTCCCTCAGCCTCCTCGGGCGGCAGGTTGTAGAGCACCGCGAGCGTGCCGAGCACCACCTCGCGGGCCGGGAAGCTCGCGATCGCCGCGCAGCCGATCCGCCAATCCCAGCCGAGCGGGCGGACGACCGGCTCCACGAACCTGCCGGCGCGGCCCAGGAGGCTGCCGCGCTGGATCGCGGCCCGACGGGCCGCCTCGACGTCCGCCTCCGGCCCGCCGGAGGCTTCGGCCGCATTCGTGGCCACGGCGATCGTCGCCTCATCGCGGGGATAGTTGGACAGGGCCCAGACCACGATGCTGACCGCGAGGATCAGCGTGCCGGCATTGGTGAGGAACGACCAGACCGCCTCGCGGGCCCGCTCCACGACGACGGCTGCCTGCGGCCAACGCCAGCCGGGCAGTTCCATCACGAAGGGCTGCGGCGGCCCGCGGAAGACCGTCCGGGAGAGCACCCAGGCCACCGCCGCGGCCACCACGATGCCCAGGGCGTACATTCCCGTCAGCACGACCGCCGGCAGCCGCAGCCAGGGGATACCGACGGCGACGTTGGGCACGAACGCTCCGGTGAGCAGGAGATAGACCGGCAGCCGGGCCGAGCAGCTCATCAGGGGCGCCACCAGGATCGTCAGCAGCCGGTCGCGCCGGTTCTCGATCGTGCGGGCCGCCATGATCCCCGGGATCGCGCAGGCGAAGCTCGAGAGCAGCGGGATGAACGACTTGCCCGACAGGCCCACGCCCACGAGCAACCGGTCCATCAGATACGCCGCCCGGGCGAGGTAGCCGCAGCCTTCGAGCGCCGCGATGAACACGAACAAGAGCGCGATCTGCGGCACGAACACGACCACCCCGCCGATTCCCGCCAGCACCCCGTCGACCACGAGCTCGCGGATCGCCCCCTCCGGCAGCCGGCCGGCCACCCAGGCGGAGAGGCCGTCCATGCCGGCGGAAATCAGATCCATCAGGGGCGCGGCGAGCCAGAAGATCGAGCTGAAGAGCGTGAGCATCACCGCCACGAACGCCAGCGTGCCCCAAACGCGGTGGGTGAGGAACTGGTCGATGCGGTCCTCCGGCAGTCGGCCGGCCGGCTGCGACTGGCTGGTCACGCCCGCCAGCACGCGCTCGATCGTGCGGTAGCGGGCGATCGCCTCGCGGGCCGCCGCCGGCCGGTGGGCGTCGGCCGGATCGGCGTCGAGCGGAAGCCGGCGCGGCGGCGCGGCGGCGGCGGCCGAGAGGATCGCGTCCTTGAGCGCGGCGAGCCCCTCGCCCCGCGGCGTGGCGACGGGCACCACCGGGCAGCCGAGTCGGCCGGCGAGCGCCGCGGCATCGATCGAACGGCCCTGGCGGCGGCCGATGTCGGTGAGCGTCAACGCCACCACCAGAGGCAGCCCGAGCTCCGTGGCCTGCGTCGCCAGGAACATGTTGCGCTCGAGATTGGTCGCGTCGGCCACCACCGCGACCACGTCGGGCCGCGGCACGCCCGCCTGCCGGCCGTGGAGGACGTCGACGGTCACCTGCTCGTCGGGTCCCTGCGGCGTGAGGCTGTAGGTGCCGGGCAGATCGACGAGGTCGATCTCCCGGCCGCGGTGCGTGAACCGACCGAGTTTCTCCTCGACCGTGACCCCGGGATAGTTGCCCACCCGCGTGGGAATCCCGGCGAGCGCGGAGAACAGCGTGCTCTTGCCCGTGTTGGGATTGCCGAGCAGGGCGACGGTGAGCCGCGCCGTGGCAGGATCGCTCGCGGGCATGGTCGGGAGTGGCTCGGGGTGCTGGGGACGGTGGCGGCCGGGAAGCGGCGCCGGCGTTCAGGCTCGGTCGATGGTCACCCGGGCCGCCTCGGCCAGGCGGATCGAGAGCCGGTAGCCGCGGAGTTCGAGTTCGAGCGGGTCGCCGAACGGAGCCCGGCCGACCACCTTGACCGCGACGCCCGGCGTGAGCCCCATCTCCAACAGCCGAATCGCCACCGCGTCGTCGCCCCCGACCTCGACCACGCGGGCCTGATCGCCGAGGCCGACGGCATCGAGGGTGTTCGAGGAGGCGGGCATCGGGGCTCTGGGGACCATTGCGGAAGCGGAGTCTGAACCTGAGAATCAATCCCAAGCATAATCCGGACAGCGGGTTGTGCCGGGAAAATTGCCGCCCCTTGTCGGTTTCTTGCCGGAAGGAAGCCCTCGTTGCCGCCGATGACCGACCTGCCCCGCCGTGGCCTGTTCGTGGTCGGCACCGACACCGATGTCGGCAAGACCGCCGTCGCGGTGGCGATCCTCCGCGGGTTGGTCGCCGCGGGGCGGCGGGTGGCCCCCTACAAGCCCGTGGCCAGCGGGATCGCGACGGCCGACGCCCGGGGGGGCGACCCCGAGCGGCTCTGGGAAGCGGCGGGCCGGATCGGGGCGATCGCGGCCGTCTGCCCCCAATGCTTCCCGGCACCGCTGGCGCCGCCCCGCGCCGCTCGGGCGGCGGGCCGAACGGTCGATGAGACGCTCCTGCGCACGGGGCTTGCCGTCTGGCGCGGCCACGACCTCGTGGTGGTCGAGGGGGCCGGCGGGTTGTTTTCCCCCTTGGGGCCGACGACGCTCGGCGCCGACCTGGCAGGCGTGTTCGGCTATCCGCTGGTGATCGTCGACTCGGCTCGGCTGGGGGCGATCGGGCGGACGGTCGCGATCGTGCGGGCGGCGCGGGCCGCGGGGCTCGTGGTCGCAGCCTGCGTGCTCTCGGAGGTCGTGCCGGCGGGCGGCGACCCCGCCGATCCGACCAGTGCCGGCGCGATCGCCACCACGAACGCGATCGACCTCCAGCACCACCTGCCGGACATCCCTGTCACGCGGCTCACCCACGGCGCGACCGGTTTCGCGCCGCCGCTCGACTGGTGGGACGTGGCCGGCGGGCTCACGCATCCCGCAGTCGCGCCGCCGCCTCTGCCGCCGGCAGCGGGGTGATGTGGCAGCCGGTGCCAAGCTCGAAGCCGGCCAGCTGGTTCACCCGCGGCAGGATCTCGAGATGCCAGTGCCAGCGGTCGTTCACCAACGTGTCCGCCGCGCCCCGCCAGGCCGCTTCGTGCAGCCACCAGTTGAAGTCGGCCCCGGGGAGGATCCGGCCGAGCCGACCGACCAAGTCACGGGTGAGATCCGCGACCGCCTGGGCCCGAGCCGGCGGCGTGGCATGGAAGTGGGGCTCGCGGTCGGCCGGCACGATCCAGATCTCAGCCGGCTGCCGCGGCGCGACCGGCACGAGGGCCACGAGCCCGCCGGCCTCGGCGACGATCCGCCGCTCGGCGGCCGCTTCCGCGAGCAGTGCCGCGAACGGGTCGGCCTCGGTCGCGGCCGCCGCGAACTCCGCGGCCACCGCGGGCGGCACGAAGTCGACCGCCACCAACTGGCTGTGGACATGCTCGAGCGAGGCGCCGGCCCGGGGCCCCGAGTTCTTGAACACCGTACCCCAGGCGAGGTCGTCGCGGCCGGCGAGTTCGGCCAACCGCCGTTGCACGAGCTCCCACGCCGCCCGCCAGCCGGCCGGATCGATCGCCGTCACGAGCGTGTCGTGCCGGGGCGACTCGATCACCACGTCGTGCACGCCGTGGGCCATCCGGGCCGGGCCGTGCTCGGGCAGATCGTCCACCGCCGCCACGAACGGATACCGGTTGGGAACGATCCGGGCCTGCCACGCCGCCGCGGCGTCGGCCGGCGCCCGCAGCACGTCCGGCGGCGTACGGGACTCGTTGCCCGCGCAGAATGGGCACCACCGGGCGGCATCGTGCGCGGCGGCGTTCGCCGCCAGCTCCGCGTCGGTGGGCCGCTCGTCGCGGCCCGGGGCCACGAACACGGCGCGGCCCGTGCGCTCGTCGTGGTGCACGAGCGGCGGGCGCGGCGTGGCGGCGGCAGGCGGGATCATCCCAACCAGTATGCCCGCGCCCACCGCGGCGGGCTTTCGTGTTGAACCACCCCTGCCGCCCCCGTACACTCTGCGACGACCAGCCACCGTTTTCCGGAGGATTTTGCATGCTCACCGTCGGCGACTCGTTTCCCCAGTTTTCCTGCCAGGCCTGTGTCGGCACCGGCAAGGACGACGTGAAACTGCTCTCGAACGCCGACTACTCGGGCAAGTGGGTGGTCTATTTCTTCTATCCCAAGGACTTCACGTTCGTCTGCCCGACGGAGCTCGCCGAGTTCAACAAGCAGCTCAAGTCCTTCGGCGACCGCGACACGAGCGTGGTCGGAGGCAGCACCGACAACGAGTATTCCCACCTCGCCTGGCGCCGGAGCCATCCCGACCTGGAGAATCTCGGCTACCCGCTGATCGCGGCCCAGAAGCTCTCGGCCGAGCTCGGGATCCTGGAGAAGACCGAGGGCTACTGCCTGCGGGCCACCTTCGTCGTCGATCCCCATGGCGTGATCCAGTGGGTGGACGTCAACCAGGGCCGCGTGGGCCGCAACGTCGCCGAGGTGATCCGCGTCCTCGACGCCCTCCAGAGCGACGAGCTGTGCCCGTGCAACTGGAAGAAGGGCGACCCCTACGTGAAGGTCGGCTGATGCCGGGCAGGCCCCGTTCGTGAAACCGCCGCCCCGCACCTGGCTCGGGAAGTTCGCCGACGCGTTCCGGGGGCTCTTCCTCTCGGTCACCACCGAGTCGAGCTTCGCCGCCCACATTCCGGCGGCGGTGGCGGCGGTGGCGCTGGCCGCCTGGCTGGGCATCTCGGCGGTCGAGTGGTGCCTGGTGGCGCTCGCCATCGGGCTGGTGATCATGGCCGAGGTCTTCAACACCTCGATCGAGGCCCTGGCGCGGGCCGTGGGCCGCTATCCCGACGACGGGATCCGCGACGCCCTCGACCATGCCAGTGGCGGCGTGTTCGTGGCCGTGATCACGGCGGTCGTGATCGGCTGCATCATCCTCGGCCCCCGGCTCTGGCGGCTGGCGCTGGCATAATGTCCGGAACCGTGGTTGACGCTCCACGGGAGCGGCTCCTACGGTAGCGATCTGCGACGCCAGCCGGATCTGGTTCGGGCCACGGCGGCGATTCACTCCCGGCAACACATCACTCCCGGCAAGACAAGGGGCGACCTGCATGATGGGCAAACTGGCGGCGGAAGCGATCGGCACCTTCTGGCTCGTGCTCGGCGGCTGCGGCAGCGCCGTCCTGGCCGCGGGCTATCCGGACCTCGGCATCGGGTTCGTCGGTGTCGCGCTCGCCTTCGGTCTGACGGTGCTCACGATGGCGGCGGCGATCGGTCACATCTCCGGCTGCCACCTGAATCCGGCCGTCACGGCCGGCCTCGCCGCCAGCGGCCGGTTTCCGACCAAGGACGTGGTGCCCTACTGGGTGGCCCAGGTGGTCGGCGGGATCGCCGGGGCCGGGGTGCTGTTCCTCGTGGCCAAGGGGCTGCCCGGCTTCGACGCCGTGGCGAGCGGCTTCGCGAGCAACGGCTACGGTGAGCACTCGCCCGTCACGGCCCTCGGCAAGGGCGGCTACCCGCTGGCGAGCTGCTTCCTCATCGAGGCGGTGCTGACCGCCGTGTTCCTGTTCGTGATCCACGGCGCCACCGACAAGCGGGCGCCGGGCGTGATCGCCCCGATCGCGATCGGCCTGTGCCTCACCCTCATCCACCTCGTCAGCATCCCGGTCACCAACACGTCGGTGAACCCGGCCCGCAGCACGGCCACGGCGGTGTTCGTGGGCGGCTGGGCGCTCCAGCAGCTCTGGCTCTTCTGGGTGGCGCCGATCCTGGGCGGCGTCGTCGGCGGCCTCGCCTACCGGGGCGTCGCGGAATGCGCCGGCGAGTGACCGGGTCACTCTCGATGCCTGCGCCTATCGCTGGGAGGGGTCGTCCACACCCCATCGCCGGGCGTTCGCTCCGGCCCTCCAGGCCTCCGCTCTCTCGATGCTGACTGCGCTCCGCCATCCATGGCTCCGCTGGTCAGCAACGCCGGCTCTCGGGGTATGAACAACCCTCCCGACACTCGTTCAGCAGGACGCCGCCGCCGGTCACTTGGCGCGGATGTCGTAGCAGAGGATCGCGTCGCCTTCGCGGAGGTAGAGGCGGCCGTCGACGATCACCGGATGCGCCCAGCTCGGCCGGTCGCCGCTGCCGGGCACCTTGAACGTGCTCACCTCCTGGTAGGCGGCGGGGTCGGCCTTCACGAGCGCCAGGGTGCCGTCGGAGAACTTGACGTAGACGTGACCGTCACCGGCGGCGACGCAGGCCGAGTTGCGGCCGCTGCCGCGCTCCTTCCACACGATCTTGCCCGTCTCGAGCTCCGCACAGAAGGGGATCCCCTTGTCGTCGGAGTCGCCGTAGAGGTGGTCGCCGATCAGCACGATCCCGCCGTGCTTGTTGGCCAGCTCGGTGTTCAGCGGGTAGACCTGCTCCACCGTGACCGCGCCCCCCGGGCCGGGCACCTGCCGCAGCAGGGCGCCGCCCCGCTTGTAGCCGGCGGAAAAGAAGACGAGATCACCCTTGACGATCGGCGTCGGGATCACCGCCGTGGTCTTGTCGATCGGGTACGTCCAGAGCAGCTTGCCGGTCTGGGCATCGATGCCGATCGCGCCCCCGGCGGTGGTGGTGACATACACCCGCCGCCCGCCGACTTCGGCGCTCACGATCGAGGCGTGGCCGGCGCCGGGATCGTTCGGCACCGGACAGGCCCAGATCGGGCGGCCCGACTTCTTGTCGAGCGCGACCACGGTCGCCTGCGGACCGCCGGGGATGCAGACGAGCTTGTTGCCGTCGATCGTCACGCTCTCGCTGTAGCCCCAGGAATCCCCCTTCGTGCCGCCGAACTGCTCCTTGAGGTCCACCCGGAACACCTCGCGGCCGTCCTTGACGAGGCAGCCCACGAGCTGGCCGAACGGCGTGAGCACATAGACCATCGCCCCGTCGACCGTGGGCGTGCTGCGGGAGCTCTGCCACGACTCCTGGCCGCTGGTCCAGGGGCCGCCGGTCTTGGCCTTCCAGAGCTGCTTGCCGGTGGCGCGGTCGAAGCAGGAGAGATACTCGTCGGCGTCGTCGGCCGTGGAGAGGCCGTCACCGAGGGTGAAGATCCTGTCGCCCGCGACCGCCGGGCTCGCGTAGCCGCGGCCGGCCCCCTTGGTCTCCCACAGCAAGGGCGGGCCATCGGCCGGCCAGGCTTCGAGCAGGTCGGTGTCGGGGGCCACCGCGGTCCGGTCGGCACCGCGGAAGGTGGGCCAGTCGGCCGCGGTGACCGGCATCGCCAAGGACGCAAGCAGGAGAGCAGACAGGAGCTGAAACCGCATGGCACGCGCCTCGGGAAAGCGAAGGAAAGGGGACTGAGATGAAGGTAAGCCCACGGTCCCGGGTGGGTCAACCGGCGGTGGCCGGACGGCACGGGACGACCTATCCTCACCGTTTTCCGGTCCCGATCATCGACCTCCGCGAGCCACGACCGTGACGACCCGTCGCGAGCCCGTCCTGCCCCCCGGCGATCCGGCCCCGCGGTTGCTGCCGTGGATGAAGGGCTGGTTGGCGCTCCTGGCGGCGGTGTTCCTCGTGCCTGCGGTCGTGCTGGGCCGCGCGCAGTGGCAGGGTCGCTCCGACGATCGGCTCGTGCGCGAGACCATGCTCGCTCCCGCCCGGCCCGAGCCCGGGGCCGAGCCGATCGACGACGTGTCCACCGCCGCCGCCCGCCGCGTGAAGATCGGCTTCTACCTGGAGAGCCTCGGCACCGTCTCGCTCAAAGACAGTGCGTGGTCGGCCGTGATCGACGTCTGGTGCCGGTGGCGGGACGAGGCCGGGGACGACGGCTTCAATCCCTTCGAGCGGCTGATCGCGGTCGACGGCACGATCACCGACTCGCGGCTCCTGGCGCACGTCGACGCGGGGGGCGAGCACTACGAGCTCCGCCGGATCTCCGTCACCTACACCAAACCCTTCCGGATCAGCACCTTTCCCGTCGACGAGCACCTGCTCCTGGCGTCGTTCGAGAACTCGGCCCACACCCGGCGGGAACTCCTGTTCGTGCCCGATCTGGCCGACACCGCCGTCAGCCACCGCGCCACCCTCTCGAACTACCGGGTGGTGCGGTTTCACACCGTGGAGAATCCCCACACCTACAAGACGCGTCGCGGCCGCGCCGACATCGACGACGACCCGCGCCGCACCTACTCCCAGCCGCGGTTCGCCGTCGTGATCGACCGCGGCGGCCTGGGGCTGTTCGCCAAGATGTTCCAGGCCCTGTTCATCTCGGTGGCGGTCGCGCTGCTCACCTGCTTCATCAAGCCGACGCACGTCGATCCCCGCTTCGGGCTGGGCGTGGGCGGCCTCTTCGCGGTGGTGGCCAACTCCTACTTCGTCGGCAGCCTGGTGCCGGAGACCAACGAGTTTTCCCTGGCCGACATCGTGAATCTGCTGGGCATCGTCACGATCCTGCTGTCGCTCACCCAGTCCACGCTCTCGCTCTACGCCTACGAGACGCTGGGCCGGCCGGAGCTTTCCCGGCGGTTCGACCGGGCGGGATTCTGGACGACGCTCGTCGGCTTCGTGACGGCGCTGGCCGTGATCATGGCGGCCGCCCATGCCTGATGACCCCCCCGGCGTGCCTTCCGCGGGTATGCTGGGAGGGATGCGAGTTTTGCCAGGAGGTGTCCGGTGAGTGCGGCGGCGAACGACGACGAATCGATCTTCGGCCGGCGGGACTCCGTCGAGCAGGTGGAGGAGGGGCATGACCTCGCCCCCAAGTTCGATGTCGCGGGCTTCATTCCCTGCGTGACCACCGACTATCACTCGGGCGAGGTGCTGATGGTCGCGGTGATGAACCGCGAGGCACTCGCCAAGTCGATCGAGACGGGCGAGGCCCATTACTGGAGCCGCAGCCGGCAGGTGCTCTGGCACAAGGGCGCCACGAGCGGCCTGGTCCAGAAAATCGTCGAGATGCGGATCGACGACGACCAGGACTGCGTCTGGCTGCGGGTCGAGGTGGCGGGCGGGGCGAGCTGCCACGTCGGCTACCGCTCCTGCTTCTATCGCAAGGTGCCGGTGGGGACCGAACGCGCGGCCGGCACGACGCTCGAGTTTCTCGAGCACGCGAAGGCCTTCGACCCCAAGGCCGTCTACGGCGACGCCCCCAACCCGACGCAGCTGTAGGCCGGTCACTCGCCGCCGGCGTGCCGCTCGCGGGCGAACGCGAGCGCCTCCCGCATGCCCTCGGTCCGGAACGGCTCGGGCACGTCCTCGATCACGGCGATCGCCTCGGCGAACCGCCCCGCCTCGACGAGCGCCATGGCGAGGTTGTGCCGCAGTTCGACCCGGTCGGGATAGCGGTGGGCCGCGATCGCGAAGATGTCGACGGCGTCGTCGAGCCGGCCTCCCTGGGCGTAGGCCGAGCCGAGGTTCTGCAGGATGTAGAGCCGCGAGGGATTGGCGGCGACCGCCCGCTCGAAGCCGGTGGTCGCGGCCTCGAGGTTGCCCAGCCGCCGTTCGGCCTCCGCCTCCAGGAAGGCGACCGGCACGGCCAGGGGGTCGAGCGTCTTCCAGGGCGTCGCCGCCCGGCGGGCGGCCGTGCGCATCGCCTCCCAGTCGCCGGCATGGTGCGCCCGACGGGCGTCCATCACCGCATGTTCCTGCGCCAGGGCCTGCCAGGCGTAGACGCAGCCCAGGGCCGTCGCGGCGGCCACCGGCGGCACGACCAGCCAGCCCGGCAGCCGCAGCGGCTTGCCGCCGGCCGGCCGCGTCGCCCGCTTCACGAGCAAGAGCACCGCCAGGTGCACGGCGAGCACGACCTGGTGACTGACGCGGTCGAGCGGGAAATCGAACACGGAGAACACGAGGTAGGCGACCAGCGCCACCAGCGAGGCCACCGCGAGACGGGCGTCGATGGTCGTCGGCGAGCCGGTGAGCACGCCGCCGCCCGCCGCCAGCGCCAGGATGAACACGGCCCCGAAGGCCACGATTCCCGGCAGGCCCTTCTCGGCGAAGACCCAGAGGAAGTCGTTGTGGGGCTGGATCCAGTTGTCGCTCGAGAGATTCGTGAAGTCGAGCTGGTCGCCCATCCGGTCCGAGCCGAAGTAGTCGTGCATCCGGAGCGTGAAGTTGCCGGCGCCGACGCCCGTCACGGGATGATCGGCGATCATCGCGGTCGCGATGCCCCAGACCATCGAGCGGCCGCCGTCGCCTGGCACCCCGGCCTGGTGCGGCCGGGAGAAGACGAGCCGGTCGATGGCGCGGCCGATCGCCGTGTCGGTCCGGGCCAGTCCGCCGCCGACCACGGCCACGAGCGGCAGGGCCGCCAGGCACGCGATCAGCGGCCGCCGCCAGCCTGCCGGCACGCCGAGAATCCGCCGGTGCCGCAGGATCACGACCGCGCCGCCGGCCGCAGCCGCGGCGGCGGCGAGCCAGGCCGCCCGCGACTGCAGCACGACGAGCGCGGCGAGCGCGGCGATTCCGGTCGCGGCCGCCACGGCCCGCCAGGCCCCGCGGAACTCCACCGCCGCGCACAGGCACCATGGCACCAGCAGGAGCAGGTAGCCGGCGAACAGGTTGACGTTCGACATCATCCCGTCGAGGAACGCCATCTCGAGATCCCGGCGGCCGAGCGTGCCGGCGGCCGCGAGCGGGGCGATCTGCCAGGCGGCGACGGTGACGGCCGCCAGGGTGGCGACCACGGCCATCTCCAGCAGCCGCCGGCGCCAGCCGGGATCGAGCGGCAGCAGGAGCAGGCAGAGACCGAGCACCAGGAAACCACCCAGCGTCCGGAAGATGTCGGTGAAGCCGGCCGAGACGTTCGTGGCCACCGCGAGCGACGCGCAGCAGACGGCCAGGTAAGCGGCCGAGGCGATGACCAGCGGGTCGCCGAGGGGTCTCCAGTCGAGCCGCCGGGCGACCACCGGCGCGAGCAGGGTCGCGGGAACGGCCCCGAGCAGCAGCCCCATGAGCACGAGCAGCCGCGGCAGTTGCGAGACGTCGTAGGCGGCCGGATCGACCACGACGTGCAGGCCCACGAGCATGGCCGCCATCAGCAGCGTGGACGCGAGCCATCCCCAAGGCCAGGGCTGGGCCCCGAGTGAATCCCCCGCCGATCGCGGCGGAGGCAGGAAGCTGGGGCTGTCGCTCATGGGTCGTCCCGTCGTCGGTCCGGCCGCGTCTCGACCAGTCTCGCCGCCCCGCCAAGTGTATCGACGGCGGGATCGAACGGCCGGGGCCGGAAGTCGAGGTCGGCCGCAGCGGCGGCGTGCTCGCAGGAGAGATCGTCGTTCATCCGGCGACCCATCCCGACGGTGCCGCCGCCGGCGCAGCCCGCCCACCGGAGCAGCCTGGCCGCAAGGGTCCAGGCCCACGGCGGCAGGGAAACGGTTCGCGGCACGAGACCGTTCGCCGCGCAGACCCGCGTCACCAGTTCCCGAAACGGCAGGGCCTCGCCGCCGGAGAGCGTGTAGCGAACCTGCGCCGGCCGGCGGTCGATGGCGGCCAGGCAGGCCGCGGCCACGTCGCCGGCGTGCACCGGCTGCCGCAGGCCGAGGGCCGGGCCGCAGAGGGGAAACCAGCCGAAGCGGCGGACCCAGCCGGCGACGGCGGCGACGTTGCCGTCGGTCCACCCGTCGTAGATCATCGTCGGCACGAGCAGCGTCAGCCGGATGCCGCGGTCGGCGGCCCACGAAGTGAGCCGCGCCTCGGCGGCCGTGAGCCTGGTGGCGAGGGCCCGCTCGGCGGCGTCGGGCGACGCCGCCTTGGTGACCGCACTCAGTGACGAGACGGCCACGACGTGTTCGGCCCCCAGCCGCTCGAGCCAGGCGAACTGGTCGGGCACCGCCCACAGCGGGCAGAGCGTGATCCAGCCGGGAACGACCGCGGACCCGGCCGGCAGCGGCGCGCCCGTCCGATGCCGGTGGACTCCGCCCCGCACCGGCTCATCGACCGCGGCCGCCGCTGCCGGCCGGG
>Ga0214923_10004708_pt1 | contig 16311 bp, 18 predicted proteins | sample LL1510_MetaG_FD_177993 | JGI IMG/M metagenome (GOLD analysis project Ga0214923, IMG submission 177993) | Freshwater microbial communities from Lake Lanier, Atlanta, Georgia, United States - LL-1510 | ecosystem: Environmental > Aquatic > Freshwater > Lake | place: USA: Georgia | collected...
ATTTTACTTGCACAAAAAAAAATTCTAAATACTTTCGGTTGTGACGGCTATGGGACCCCATTGTGGGTACGGCGGTCGGTTGTGTGTGTCCTCCCGCTGGTTTCCTCCCCATAGCCGTCTTTTTTTTCTTTATGTCTTTCAGCGACTTGCACAAAATTGACCAAAAAAGTATCGACATCACCATATTTGACCATATCGTAAAAGCATGAGGAAACAAGAGCTTGTAACACTACATATACCGCAAGAAATTTCTGAAGAGCTTCAAAAAATTGCTGATAAACTTTGCTTCGGAAAATGGACACAATTGGCACGCAGGATTTTGACACTTTACGTCAGAGAGCAAAATAACAAAGGAGGAAACAAATGAGCGATGAAATCATTGTCCATAACGGACACCACAACTCAATCACATCAAACTGGAGGCAATCCACGGATGTTGCCCACGTTTGCAGGGAAATCGTAAACCAGACCGCACGCAATATAGGTGGTCGCAGATATGTCCAGGTCGAGGGATGGCAGAGCATCGCCACGGCCTATGGGTGTGTGGCATCCGCTCGGGATGTTGAAAAGATCGAGGGAGGATACAGGGCCATTGGCGAAGTTCGCAGGATCGACAATGGGGCCGTGATAGCAACTGCAGAAGGCTTTGTTGGAGACGACGAGGCAACTTGGGGCAAACGACCCGTGTATGCACGAAGGGCTATGGCACAGACCCGAGCGATCAGCAGGGCTTGCCGATCTGCATTTGCACACGTTGTCGTTCTAATTGACAAGTCACTTTCCACCACGCCGGCGGAGGAGGTTCCGGAGGAGGGTTTTGAGCCTCAAAAAACCTTTAAGGTTCGTGAGGTTCTGGCAACAGATGTAGCACCAGCCCCAAGGCAGGATGAGGTTATTGTTCGAAAGCCAGCAAAACTCCAGTCTGCCGATGTTGTTATTGAGCGCATGGAGCAACCAACCGAGCCTGCAAAGTCTGGCGGATGGAGAGATGTTGTTATGAGGTTTGGCTCCAAAAAGGGTGCAACTCTTGGAGACATTGAAGCCAACGACCTCAGATACCTTAAGTGGCTATCCAGCACATTTGAGCCTGGGCTTAAAAAAGATGGATCACCATGGCCGGAAGACGTTAAGCTAAGGACAGCCCTTGATGAGTTTAAGAAGGAGTCATCGGAGGAAAAGCCAGTAAGGGCGCATTACTCTCCTCCAGGGTGCGATGATATCCCGTTTTGAGTGCCCACAAGCTAGACATGGCAGCCGTAGCTTTTGCATTTTCGCTGGATCAGCCAGAGTTTAACTTTGGAACACCTGCGCGAAAACTTGCAAGGTCAAATGACCCCGATACAAGCAAGGATGCTGCTGAGTCTGTTGATACGACAAAACTCGAATCAATGGTTTATGATGCAATATGCAGATTCGGTAATGCGGGTTGCATCAGCGATGAAATTAGGGATGCGTTTCCATCAATGCCATATTCATCCGTTACGGCAAGATATAGAGCCTTGCTTGATAAAGGAATGATAGTTGATACTGGTGCACGCAGACCCGGAAAATCTGGCAGGAGCCAGAGAGTAATGAGGTCAAATGCCATCAGTTCTTCCACTTAGATCATCCAGCATAAAGCGCAGGGTTTTGTGCCCAGGCTCCGCAAAAATGGAGTTTGGACTTCCAGACCAATCAACACCAGAGGCCGAGCATGGAACAATGCTTCATGAGGTCATGGCCGGAACTAAAGACACAGAGGGGCTTTCGGCAGACGATATAAAGCTGGTTGAAGACGCAAGGCAGATGAAGGATTCGGTTCATCGCCAGATTATATCAACATCAGGAAAAGCCCTTGGTGAGTCAATGGAGGGATTAAGGAAAGAGGTGGAGGTAGAGCTTTTCTTGCGCGATGACCAGCTTAACCCAATTATATCAGGGCACGCAGACGAGGTTCTCATAAACGAAGGGAAAAGATCGGCATTAATCATCGACTATAAGTTTGGGAAAATACCAGTAGACGACGCTCCGGAAAACTTCCAGCTAAGAACCTATGCTGTAATGCTTGCCGATCAGGAGGATCTTGATGAAGTATGGGCGGCAATAATCCAGCCAGCCATATCTGGAAATGAAAACACAACAATAGCCCTTTTTGACAAAAAAGCCCTATCTGCGTGGAAAAAACAGCTTATGTCACTCGCGCAGGTTGTAAGTTCTGAAGATCCACCTCTTTCACCATCCCAAGAGGCTTGCCACTATTGCAAGGCCAGAGGCATATGCCCAGCGGCAAGGGAGCAAATGTCAAAGATAGTCACACACGATAAAATGCCTTTATCGGTAGAGTCTTTGCCAGAACTTTTAGCTAAGTGCATCATCGCAGAGAGGGTTGTTGAAAAAATCAGGTCTTCCGCAAGGGAGCTACTGGCCGAAAACCCAGAAGCAATTCCGGGTTGGAGGCTTAAGCCGGTTCAAAGGAGGGTTATAAGGAATCCGCAATTAGCCATGGAAAAACTAGACGGGATCATCACGCAGGAAGATTTTGCATCCTCTTGCTCTGTAAAAATATCAGAATTAGAAAGAAAGTTTGTTCAGGCGATGGTTGCGTCTGGGATGAAGCCTGGTGAAGCCAAAAGAGAGTTCCTTTCAAAAATGGGAGATGCAGTAGATATGCGTACAGATAATTGGCTTGTGCAGGATAAATAGTGTTGTAAAAGCTGGCAACTAGAAGTATAAGCTACCTATGCCAGCCATAGGACAGGTTCCGATTCAACCATCTGTTACTGCTCCGATACCACTTGGGGCAATAAGCGCGTCTTCTTTAGCATCTCTGACACAAGAGCAACAAGATCAAATTGTAAGGGGAACAGTAGTAGTAACGCCATCTAACTCGTATGTATACACGGGATCAGGGGATAAGACATCGACAGCGAACTACATAGATATTATTGGAAACGAAGTTCTTAGCCAGCAAGATGCCGAAGAGCTAATTCACTCAACTGTGGTGGGACCAAATACAGACAAGGTCGTTACTTTTAACACCAGCGCAGGAACAACCGAGTCTGAAATAGGGGCATGGGGATTTGGGGTTGAGAATACAAATGGAGATTCTATTTACGTAGACCCAACTGAAATTGGATTAAACAACGGGGCAAAACTAAAAAAAGGCACAACGGACGCTGGGCTTGGAGGAAACAAGGGAATCGCCCTAAAATGCTCCGTAGACTACGAGCTTAAGTGGGAAGCGGGTCGGCTTTATACTTTACAACAGGATGGATTCACCATCCGCTCGGTTGAGCATTGTATGGCTCCACCGGGATCAGCCGATGATGAAACAAAAGGCTATGTGGCCGGAACTCGCTGGGTAATGGATAGCGGGAAAACCTATGTTTGCACCCATCCTGGTGAAGACAACGCTGATTGGGAGCTTAGGTTTTCGCAAGATAATTCCAGTCCAATCGGCTCGGCCGGATACATAAACACCAGCGGAGATGCTAGCGGAAATTCTGGCGGATATATTAATACATCGGCATTGGGAGGAGGGCAAAGCGGTGGGTATATAAATACATCTGGAAATGATGGTGCTGGAGGAAGTATAAACACAAGTGGGAGTGGTTCTGGCTATGACGGAGGGAGCATAAATACCTCTGGTGGAGATGGGGCAGGCGGCTCAATTAATACATCTGGCGGGCCTGTTGGAAACGGGGGGGCAATCAATACTTATGATGGCGGAGGATCGATTAACACCCGTGGCACTGGCTCAATCGAATTAGGCTCTTCTGTGGCTGGAACAAGGACAACGCTTAACGGCTCTGCGAGCGGAGGTAATAAGACAATCACACTTCCAAACGCAACTGGCACAGTTTCTCTCACAACTCACACACATGGGAATATAACAGCAGACGGAAAAATTGGATCTACTGCAAGCCTGCCTCTAATTACAACAACCGCCGGCCTTGTCACAACAGGATCATTTGGAACTACTGCAGGTAGCTTTTGCCAAGGAAATGACACAAGGCTTGATAATAGGGCAAGGGTTTATATTAACGCATCTGGGTATCTTGCCACCGGAGCTACAACCGCAGACGTATGGCAGGCAACATTTACCATTCCAGCAGGACTGCTAGGGCCAAACGGACGGATGAGCGTAAGGCTATGGGCATCATGTGGGGCAAGCTCAAGTGCAAAAAGACTTAGGGCTTATATAACAAACACGAACCCAGGTAATGCAATAGGTGGAACAAGGATATGTAACTATAATTCAAACGCATCAACCCTGGCATTGACTGCAATATCTCTCATGAGGCAGTTCACCATTATTAACAGGGCATCCCAATCATCCCAGATTATCGAGCCTTCAGCATCTGGTGGAGAAAGTGCAACAGCATCTGCAGATGCTTTTGAGGAGACCGCCATAAATACAGCTGCCACTTGGTATTTGGTGGTTGGGCTACAAAAGGATAGCACGGCAGATTTCTTTCAGTTGAAGCAGGTCCTAGTTGAAGTCGCATATGCAACCTGAAGACCATAAGGCCATACTTGAGGTCAGAGAGCGCGTTCTCTTGATGGAGGAACGGCAGAGAACAATAATGACCATGCTTGAGCAGAGCCTGAGCAGATATGCAGACCTTCACAATAGGGTTTCGTCACTCGAAGTGTTAAAGCACAAGGTATGGGGAATGGTTGCCGTTATAGGATTCTTATTTACAATTGTTTGGGAACTGATTAAATCTAGGCTTAAGTGAACAAGGCAATACAACTCTTGGTCCGAGAGCTATCTTTGCTTAGAAAGGTTGTTTTCGAGGTTGCAGATATGGTAAAGGCATCCGAAAATAGGGTTAGCGATGAGGTGGGCGAACATCACGCCGACAGGGTTGTGGCGGCCATACAAAAGCTAAATGACTTTTACTCGGCAGAAAAAGTAGAAATAGAAAAAATAAAGGAGGAACTATGCAAATAGTCAACTGGATAACTGGACATTGGGAAACTATCGTGGCCCTAGTGGGCGGAATCGTGATCCTGGCCCGCATTATAGTGAAGATCACCCCGACCCCGAAAGATGACTCGGCCCTGGAGGCCGTTGTAAACTTCTTGAAGGGAGTTGGACTCCACATTGACGAAAAGAAGTGACGACACTTGCGGTAATTGGGCTTCTGGCTGGCCTAGCATCCGCCCTAGCGGCGTATTACAGGTACAGGAGCCTAAAACTACCCAAGGAGACAGAGGATGAGGCCAAAAAAACAAGGGATGCTAGGCATAGGCAAATCGACAGCTGGCTTGGTCATGGCAGGCCTCCTGCTGACGGGATGCGCGACGACAACTAGCCCAATTTCGTCTAGTTACGATGCCCCATCCCGTTTAATGCGTTCTTGGGATGAGCAGGAAAAAAAGAACGGCCAAGCTCCTTACTGGGCCAAGGCTTTGTTTGGCGAGGCGTTACATGAAATCGTGGAGCGTGATGCACAAATTGACGCAAAATGAGATCCACAAACCCAAGAAGGGGTGAATCAAGCAATAATGAGCCAAAGGCGGTAGCAAGGCCAAAAAACAGGCCAGCGTACACAAGAGACCAAGCAAAGTCATTGCTGGCAGACTTTAACTTATCAAGAGAGCCTGTTGTTTTGCTTGGGTTTAGGGGATACTTCAGGGATAGTCTTGGAGTTGCAGGGAAAAATGACAGGGGTATTTACGACGATGCAATCATAATTACATCCGATAATTGTCACACGACCTATAATGCAAACACAGATCCAAGTCTTTATAAAACAGGGATAGCATCATTAGTTCCAGGTAAATATCAATATAAAGTAGGAATACACGGAATATCCAAGCCAAAAGAGCAACAATACGAGGCATTGGTTCAGGCCGGCCCAGTAATAGTATCTAGGGACGATGGAAAGACAGAGGAGGGATGGTTTGGTATCAATATTCACAAGGGATACAACACAACAACTGGATCAGCCGGATGTCAGACAATAGCACCCGATCAATGGAGTGCTTTTATTGAGACCATCAAGCAACAATTAGCGTTTTACAAACGCAAGGTTATCACCTATCTATTATTAGATAAACAAGGGTAAAAATGAATGTAACCCGCAAATGGAGAAGGTGGATTGCTGTCGGATGCACGCACGCAGCCCACATAGACCGCAAGGCTTGGGAGCAAGTTCTTGGGTTTAAGCGTAGGTGGAAACCAGATGAAACCATACACCTTGGAGATTTTTTGGATACAGCGGCATGGAGGGCTGGGGCCAGGAAGGATCCAGATGACCCGGATCGGTCTGCCAGCTTTTCGGACGACTATCTTGTTGGAATGTCGCACCTTAAAGAACTTGAGCCTACCAAGGTTCACTTTGGAAATCACGAAAATCGCATAACAGGACTTATAAACTCACCGTCGGCGGTAGTTGCGTATGCAGCGGAACAGGGAATGCAGGCTATCGAGCAAACAGTAAAAAAGCTTAAAGCCCGCCTATACCCATACGATATTGAAGATGGTCTATCCCTTTTGGGGGATACGATATTCCTTCACGGATTTAGTTTCTCAGAAAATGCAGTAAGAGACACGATAGAGTCCCTTGGGAAGTCAATTGTAATGGCCCATCTCCACAGGCCAGAAATTGCAAGAGGAAGGGTTATAGGTGCTCCAACTGGCATCTGCACAGGAACATTGGCAAACATAGGGGCGATGGGATACGCACGCCAACGAAGAGCTACATACAGATGGGGTCACGGATTTGCATATGGTGAATACTGCCATGATGCCTGCGTAAGCTGGCTTGCTACTCCAGTAAAAGGGGAATGGAGATTTCCGTTGTGAGTTCAAGGGGATGGGCAAGAAAGAAATTTGAAGGAGAATGGGCACAAACTCTTCAGAAGTTTTTGTCAAAACAACAGGAAATTGTTCCCGATGGGTGGTTGAGGAGCGACGAGGCGTTACGCAGGATGGGTCTTATGGGTTGCGCGTCTGGACAAAGAAATAAATTGCTCAATAGAATGACCGAAGATGGGTTTTTAGAAAAAAAGGATTTTAGGATTTTTGATGGGTCAGGAAGAAGGATTAGTGCAATCACGCATTACCGACTTGCAAATAATCAAAAAAAACCCGTTGACAAGAAATCTGCGTAACCCTATACCAATCAAATATGGCTGAGAATCCAAGTGGCGAAAAGCCCTTGCAAACAAGTCCCGAGACCTCGCCGTCTGCGGGAGTAACCTCTAGTCAACCCCGTGAGGACTTTTGGGCTGCCGCAACTGCTGGTGGCGATATTGAAAAAGCTCTTGCACAGGAGGCTGGCGTTGAGACATCGAAACCCACCGAAACCAAGGATCAGAAGGTAGAGGCAACGGCAGAGGTCAATGTTGAGGCAACGGCCCAACAGGATCAAGCCGAGGTTGCATCCGAGGATTCAAAGCCAGAAACAGAGGATTCAGAAGATTCAGAGGAGGCTCCCTCACGAGTCAGGCTGAACCTCAAGAATATGGGCGAGAATAGCCGAAAGGCAGCCCTGCTTCTAAAGCAGGGAGTTCCGATTGAGGATATTGCGCGAGTATTGGTCAGCGAAAATAAGGCAGACCAGGAAGAAGCTGTATCCGAGGACTTTGAAGATCCCCAGATTACCGATGCCCAAGAAAACCTTCGCATCGCAGGCGAGGAGCTTGCTGAGCTTACTAAGGGAGTTGAGGCAGACTACGACATCGCAAAGATTGCGAAGCTCGGCCCAACCCTCAAGAAGTATCTGGATGCCCAGAATGACCTTCGGAAAGCCACGGATGAAGCCGTGTCTAACCGAAACTACGAAGCTCAGGCATCCAAATCTCGTGAGCGAGCCTTGGCAAAGTTTCCAGAAGCAGGAGACCCTGAAAGCCCGTTACGGCTTATGGTTATCGGCCTATGGAACAAGGCAAGCGATAAGGATAAATCAGATCCTTCGTTTATTGAGACCGTGACCGAGAAAGCAGCGTCACTACTCAGCCTAAAACCAGTTTCGGATAGGGTTAAAAAGGATGTTTCAACGCCGCCCCCAGCAAAGGCTGTTCAAAAAGCACAAGCAGCGAAGGTGGCTCCTCACGCAACGCCTGTAAGTGGTTCTGCCACGACCAGCGTTGCACCCAAAACATCGGACGAGGAGTTTTCCGAGGCCCTGTCGGCTTTGCTGGGTAGCGATAAGCACCTGGTGAGCTAGGTCTGGCGAGTGCCAGATCACCAAAGGTCTTAAGACTCTTCTCCGAAAAGGAGAAATAAAATGCCAGTTAATAATCTGACTGTCTCGACCTTCTCTGACTTGCTTGCCAAGTATCCCAATGCCCGTCAAAAAATCTGGGCGGCCAAAGCCATCCAGACGACGAACCGGGTCAACTTGTTTGCAAAGATGGAAGGTTCTGAAGGCAGCGGAAAACCCGTTGTCCGCAAGGACGACCTAAAGAAAACCCGTGGAGACAAGATTGTTTTCACGGTTGCGGCCCCTCTGGGCAGCCGCGCCACCCTCGGGGCCGAGACCCTGCGTGGCAGCGAAGAAACCCTGAAGCTCGGAACCTTCGAATTGCAGATCGACCTGCGCCGTCATGCGGCCGGCTTGGATGACAAGCACCGGATGCTGACTGCGGTTGAGTTGGACTACATCATCGCCGAACAGCTTGGCGCCCACCAGGGCCTCACTCAGCAGGACGACCTGATGATGATGTTCCGCCGCAAGGCGATCACGGCCAACAGCCTTTTTGGTGGCAACAAATCCAGCGTTGCCGCTCTCAAGAGCGCGGACGTGGTTAACAAGACCATCATCGAGACTGCCGGAGAAATCCTCAAGAGCCGTGGTGGTGAACCCGCCATGATCTCGACCTTCGGAGAACAGGAAGTGCAGCGGTACTTCTACGTCAGCAGCCACACGGCTCTGAATAACTTCCGCTCCAGCCTGTCCGACGTTGGCGGTGCTTATTTGAGCCTCGCTAGCGGAACCGAGGGGAAGAACAGCCCCCTGTTCACCGGCGAGCACGTTGATTGGAACGGACATATCGTTGTCCCTCACCTCACGGTTGATCACGACGGCTACGGCCCGGTTGGATCTCCGCTGTTGCCCAAGGCGTTCCTTGGCAACGCGATTTCCGCTGGAACCACCGCTATCGATATCACCGGCGGGCGTGATGCCACCGGCGCCTCCCTCACCCGGCCGCTCTACTTCGGGTACTTCAGCAACTACGATTACCTCTTCACCGAGGATCAGTCTGCTGCCCCCGACACGACCGACCGCTATGTCATCATCTACAACCTTTCCGGTTCGGATGCTGGCAAGTGGGGCTTCTATCGCTATCGGACGAACAACGGAAACAAGCTGACCATCCACAGCGCAGCTTCCCGTCTGGCCTCCGCCTCTTCTGGCGTTGCCGCCACGACTGTTGGTAGCGTCACTTGGAGCGGAACAGTTAACACCGATGTTCACCCTGCTGGCTCCCTCATCATTGAGGCGAATGCCTCGGGCGTGCCGATTGGCTACTCCTTGGTTCTCGGCAAAAACGCCGCGTTCCGTGGGTACGGCAATCCTCCGTTCAAGCGGATCTCCGATGACGAGGATTACGAGTTCAAGAAGGCGGAAGGCTATCAGGTCTGCTACGGCCAAAGCCCTCTGTACGACACGAACGGCGAACCCCGTAACTATTCCTTGGTGACTCACGCCGTGAGCTACCCTGGGATCGTTCTTCCTACTGTTTCCTAATAGGTAACAAAGGTCTGGACTAGGGGCGGCTCGGTGTGCTATACATCGGGTCGCCCCTATCCTTTTATGAGTAAAATCAAAGTAATTTTTGAATTGAATAACCCAGGATCAGCACATCAATTCGAAGTAATTACAGGGCTATCAGGCAAGGACTACCTATTTAAGAAGGAGACATCCGGGGGAATGAGACATCAATTTGAGGGAAGCGATTCAGAATATGATTTCGTTGTGCGGGACATACTTACGCCAAGGAGATCAACACCGATTTTTGTATTTCCAATAATGGAGGAGGCCAGCAAGCCTGCAAAGAATGTTACCAAGCCAAGTAAGGGATGACCTAGCCTCTTATCTAGGGGTAGAAGACCCTACCCACATACCAGACAACGCTCTGGCACGGATGACGAGCGATCTAAACGCATCCTTGCAGGAAATATGGGCAAAGGGGCCAGGATGGCTTCGTGAGGGAAGCATCGGAGCTATTATGTATGGCCCAACCCAAGTTAGCCTTGGGAATATCACACAAGGATCGAATGTGTGGTCCGGGGCGGATACACTTCCTACTTGGGCATTAAGAAACACCATTAGAATTGATGGTGAACCATTTGATAATCAAATTCTTAGCAAATCACGGAAAGAGTTTTTGATGCCAATAACAGGGGCTAGTCGCCCTGGATCTGGGCTTGTTTACGGAGATTCTTTCAAATTGCCACCTTATGCCCAGTCTGTGTTGCGTGTGATTATCCCAGATAAGTACCAGTTGAACCCAGTTCCAGAGTCAACCGCTTTGATGCGGTATGGACGCTACGGATACAGGCTTGATTATGGGTCAGAATTTGAATACAAGACAATAACCACAAGGCTTGATGTAAGGGAGCCAACTCACTTTAGGATTGAATCACACAGGCCGATATCCCCGCAGGGATATCAAACAACCTTTGAATACCATATCAGGGTTGTGCCGCTTCCTCCCGCTCCAACACCAATTCAAATAGACCTTGAATTTGGGCCTCCAAAGTATGCAACAATTTCTAGCCTTCCTGGCCCAGAGGACGAGATACCTCTCCCAAGCGGATATGCCGAATCAGTTCTTCTTCCGATTGTAAGGGCTAAATTTGCAAGTTGGCCCCATTTCAATCAACCAGAGCTTATTCAAGTCCTAAACGCAGATGCTCAATCGGCCATGAGGCAACTTGAAAATCTTAGACCGCAACGAAATTCGGGGGCGAGGCTCCGGCCCTCGTATTTCGTGTGAAGTTAAAGCAAATCCAAATTAAGAACCCTAAAGGGGTTCAGCTTGTAACAGAGTCTACGGACATATCGCTGGAGAGTTTGCGCGTAGCAGAGAATTGCATATTACGGCCTAACGGATCTGTAACACGAGCACCAACATTTAATAAGCTTTGGAATATCACAAACATGAGGGATGTCGCATCCTCATTAGGACTTACAGCACAAGACAACACTTGTTTAATATCAATAAAAAACGAGGAAATATCATTTCTTGTATTCTACAATGTAAAAGACGGAGAGGTTCTTGGAATATTCTATACAGGTAAAACAGGCGGATCAGAAGCACACCCAAAACCAACCCTAGAATCAGGAACACCAGTTTATAGCGTACTATGGAAATATCTTCGTGAAAACGCCAGATGGCGGGGTTATGTCGTTGACGACAGACTTTACATGGGAAATGGTCTTGATGAGTGCCTTGTTTATGAACAATCGAACCAAACCCTTAGAAGACTTGGAGACCAGCTAAGACCAATACGGCCGGTTGTATCAGTAATAACACCAACAGAACGACAGGGAAGAGATGCTGCCCTGGAATACAATGGAGTTACATGGAGAGCGCTAGAGCCGTTTTTTAAGCCAGAAAAAGAAGCCCCATACAAAAGAGGGGACGGGAATAGAATCAAAATTTCGGTAATGATGGGAGACCAGACTGGTTATTTTAGCTCCACCCTTGTTGGCGATGGATCTGCCGCAGCGCCTTATTTCTACAAGGTAATAATTCCAAAGGAGGGTGGCACAACAGATCAACTTGCTAACTTTGTTTCCCGAGATGGAAATGCACAGGGTGTCGTGTATTGCGAAGCAACAAGCGTAGAGACAATAAAACTATTTTCCGAGGCGAATTTATCTGGGGCAGTTTCCGCATTTGATGATGAAGATATCTTTGCCGTTGATGATGTCGAGGTAGCACTTACGTATGTTAGGGGGACATCAACATCAGCAGGATCGGCGGCGGGTAGAATTGAAACATCTCCTAGCCCAATCGTGTCGGTTCAGAACGCAGGGAAGGGAAGAATAAGGGTAAGAGTAACAAAGGATATCCATCCATCAGCAGATCAATATAGTGGGATACGAATTTATGTCGGTGCATCTGGAATACAGCCAATTGTGGAACCAACAGAAACAGAGGATAGACAACTCTTGGCAACAAAAAAATTTGTATCAAGATCAGCCTTTGCTGTTACTGGATACGAGGGGCTAGTGCTCGCTCTTGAGGTTCCAAACGAGGACGGGACATACGAAATTGCACCATCATTTTTAACTCAAAAAAGGCTTCAGGCCCCAAGTCGCCCAGCACCGCCCGTGTGTTATTTTGCCCAAGCAGCAGATAGGGTTTTTATGTCTGGAGACAGATCAGCACCGCTTCGGATATACTTTTCCCCAAAAGCATCAAGCGATGAAGCCCCATACGAAAGTGTTGATACCTATGTCGATCTGCCGGCCGGAGAGCCACAGGATCAGATTACTGGCCTTATTGAGTATCGTGGAAGAATAACGGCATTCACAAAGCGAAATGCCTATGTCATAGATCCAAGAAACTTTGAGAAGTATGGGCTTTCTCTTGTATCTGGCGCATTGTCGCACGAAACAATCTCAGCCTGGACAGATGCAAGGATGATGTTCTTATCCAGGGATTACGGGATATACCAACTTGAACTCCCAAGCTTAAGCCAAAAGGCATCTAGCGTTCCGTTTGGTAATCTTGTTGTGCCGCAATCAAACGAATTTTTTAGCAGATATGTCGATACGCTAGACAGCGAACACGCAGTAGGGCTTGCGGATCATTTGAATGAATTATGGTGGATCTGGCTAAGAAGCAAGGAGGGCAGGCAGATATGCTTTGTCTACGACATGAGAACAAGCGGGATCTGTGGCCCAATCGACTCTCCCCAGATTGCCCATGCAACAAGAATAGACATGGATGATAGCAGAATTATCGGGGCCGATCTGTCTGGTAACATTTATGCCTGCAACACCAGGAATGAATTTGACGAAAGGGAGGCCATGCTCCCGACCCCGGTTGGTAATCTTGAGCAATCTAGGATTGCCGTAAACACAGTACCATCAAACCTTGAGGGGATACCAATAGCTGTTACAGGATCCGGGCAATCTCAAAAAGCATTAATAAATGCAGGTCTTATGCGACTTGCTACACCATGGACTGATTTCGGTGCACCAAACTATACAAAAGCTGTTTATGCTGTGAGGTTTACAACTTTCAAAAATTCGGTTGGAGAAGTTACAATAACCGTAAGAAATGATGACGGAAAAGCTATTACAAAATCGTACGGTGATGTTTACGGAAAAACAGACCACCAGCTTTTGCTTATGATACCAGGCAAACTATTCCAAGTTGAGTTTCAGATAATGTATGGATCTGGGCTTCCATTCGGCATAAGGTCAATTTTGTGCTTGCATAAAATTCAGCAGGCCGTATAAAGTAAAAATATGGCAAGCGGAAAATCAGATTATCTCGAAGTTGCGCTCTTGAATCATATGTTTGGGAGCGTTTCATACTCAGTACCTGCAACTTATTATTTTGCTCTCTTTACAACCGCCCCTAATGATGCTGGCGGCGGAACAGAGGTCAATACGAGCGGAACTGGTTACTCCCGTGTTTCGGTTGCCAATAACACCACAAACTTTGGCACCATAACCTTGCCAACAACCACCAAGACAAATTCCACGGCCATCCAGTTCGGGACTGCCACGGCATCGTGGGGAACCATTACATCCTTTGGAATTTATGACGCATCCTCTGGTGGAAATCTATTGTTCTGGGGTGATTTAACCACGCCCCGATCCGTGCTTACCGGGGATCAGCCTCGGTTTGCGGCCAGCGCCCTAAGCATAACGGAGGATTAAGCCTGCGCTCCCGCACAGGCGGAGTAGCGTATGGCTCTTGACAATAGATATCCGATTACATACGACGGATCGAATATATCGTCCATACTTCCGTCTTGGAATCCATATGAAGGTCAGCCGATTAAACACATATCGGCATCTCTCGACCTGTCCGTAATAACAATAACAAGGGGAGAGCCGCATTATCCTTGGAAAACAGGGAGCTATGTCGGCTCATTCATGCAGGATTCATCCGGAAACCCAAAGGTAGCCACAAACTCATACACAAACTCTGTCGATGTGTCTGCAAATTATGTCTCACCAGTAAAAGCACGAAAAAACGAGAATTATGGTTATGACATAACAGGAGACGTTGCCGCTATGCCTACCGGTGGGTACGCATGGTGGGTTTGCGTTGATTCGCACACAAAAAATGGGGCTAGGGTCGTTGGCCCGCACGAATCCGATTTTATGTATCTGGAGACTAAAGCATTTAGATTTGAAGGAATCGCAGGCCCAAATTTAGCGTTTTTCATAAGGCAGTCAGAGGCGCCAACTTCAGGAAAATACAGGTGCGCTCTTCCATTACCTGACAATTGGGTCGGAGTTGGAAGTTCTCCTAGGCAAATAGTTGAAATAGATCAATACCTTAAGGATTTGTATTCACAGGGGAAAATATGCACTTCTGGGGTAAACAATTCTGGAGCTTGGTTTAAGCCAAGCAGCGTATTATCATCAGCACACATTCTTGGTGCAGGAGAAGTGTGGACGCCGCCATTTAATGCTGGAGATGAATACGCGGCTACTCAGGTATGGGGAACAGCAATAGCCCAATCAACGCTGAATCCACTTGCTCAAGCCCCTTGGCAGGGAGCAAAAAACTCTAAATCTACGTTTGACCCTTCTGGAAAAATAGGAGGAATAATTTTGTTTCCGAATGAAGGATGGATTTGCCCGGGTCTTAATCCTGGCGGCAATTCACAAACTCCATACGGAAGTAATTTTTTCCCAGAGGATATACCCGGCATATATTTTAATATAATACCACTTCAAATTCAATGTTTGGCAAACGTAAATAATGCACTTCACGTAAATAGAGTAAATGAATTTTGGCCTAACCCAGATGGACTATCTTACCAAGTCAGATCAGTAGATGAAAACGGAACATTGCCGTGGCACAACTTTGCTCCAACGGGCGATATGTCATATCCATTTTCCACGGCAACAGAATCATATGTAGTTGGAAATAATTTCTACTCAGCAATGTTATGTAAATGGTCAATAGGAACAGGAGCAGAAAAAATACAATATATTGCAAACGGGAAAACACACATAGGGGTATATTCAGTAGTGGCAGAGGCATCAATAGAACAGCCAATTTATATAGCAAGAAAATTTGGATCAACATACGTTGAGGAACAACTTATACCAACAGCAGGTGGTATTAATGATTTCGGGGCGTGGCCTATAAGGAATTCTTCTGATCCTACGTATAACCCAACCACCGCAGCACACACGCCATCAATAATACAGCAAGAGGCAGAAAGAACTGGAAATCCAAAAGTTGGAAAATTCGCATATGTCAGTCCAGATGGGAAAAAACTATTAATATGTTCAATTGCAAGGAAAAGAACAGACGCATATATTGATTCTGGGACAAGATACGTTGCAGCTAACAACGGAGTAGGCATATACGATATAGAACTTATTCCAGACTTTTATCCAAAACAAACAACTCTACACTATAACGGATATGGATATGGAAGGCATCAACAAGAAGGAATTACAATATGGGATTATGGATATAAACCAAACTATAATCTTCCAAATAACACAGGGTGGAGAAACCTTATATTTGAAACACAGGAACTTCCGTCATCATCGTCTCAGACACCAGTAATAGGACAACTTGCATATACAAATTCATCATATGGGCAGAACGTATGCTCAGATCAGACTGCTGTATGGAGAAAAAAGCTTTTTGATGCTCCATTTGGAACTGCCTACCCAAGCGGAACAGAAACAAATAAGTCAGTATATATAAAGGATGGGGTATATGATTTCATTCCAAGACAATATGACGGAGGCGTAATTACAAACGAAGGAAATTGGGCTATTTACAGCAGGATATTTGGAATAACAAGAGGCTCAGCATCTACTGGGATTGACACGGCTGACTCAAAATTGGTTCAATTAAGTTCAACAGACGCAAAAAAAACCCTTGTAAATAAATTCTACAATCAAGCCCCAGGATCAGCAAAGGCGGCATCAAAAAATGCCCAATTGATTACAGAGGATCTGCCTGGGGACGGGCTATTTGGGTTTGGATCGACTTTAATTGCAACAGCAATATCAAACAACGGAGTTGTAGTTAGGTCAAAAAGAGCACACTCCAAGGTAGGTGCAAGGCAAAAAAAATATAAAGTTCACTCAGTCTCAAACGGATCAATTACTGTCGAAGGGTTGGTATACATAAACACCGGGTGGA
>Ga0214923_10004710_pt1 | contig 16310 bp, 13 predicted proteins | sample LL1510_MetaG_FD_177993 | JGI IMG/M metagenome (GOLD analysis project Ga0214923, IMG submission 177993) | Freshwater microbial communities from Lake Lanier, Atlanta, Georgia, United States - LL-1510 | ecosystem: Environmental > Aquatic > Freshwater > Lake | place: USA: Georgia | collected...
ATTGGCGATGAGGACTAAAAATGGAGATTATCGCGAAGGCACAAAAGTTAAAGAGATGATGGCGGCTATGAATGATTCTAAAGGGCCTCTTGTGGTCACCGTGTCGGCCTACTCCGTCTCCGGCAACGGTGTTTACAATTCCTGCAGTGCGATTAACTCCGGCGGAAACCACATGGTAGCGATTGTGGGTTGGGATAATGAAAACGGGAAAAGAAACGCCCACGTTTGGAACTCATGGGGCAAAAGCCATGGTGAAAATGGAGTGTCCAGAATTCAGTGGGAGTGTGGTGATGGCAGACTGAATAGGGGACTTGGTGTTAGCGCTAAGATTGTGCAGTATAAACCTGCTTGTGTTCCTCCGACTGCAGCTCAAAAATACCTTCATGAAATAAAAAAAGGCGAATCGGTCCAAATTGGTGTGGAACCCAAAGAGGGAACCACATGTCAGTGGTTGCCCACCGAAGGATTAAGTGACCCCAAGTCTTGTAATCCTGTGGCAAAACCTGAACAGTCAACTGAGTACCATTTAAGCGTTACCAATAATTGCGGAACCGCTTCAAGTATGACTTTAGTTGACATCATGACTGGTAATAAAAATGGCAGGAGAAAGATTTTAACTCCCCATGGGCTGATTTTTGTGAAAAAATCCTGAGTTAGTGAAAGTAGCTAGGCGCGCTTTTCGTCTGATAGGTTTTCTAGATTTTCACCAGCACGTAAAAGCGCAGCCTATTAAAAAATTAAGGTTATGAATTTTCGCTTATCTGCAACTTTTCTGGTTATCGTTCTCTTCGCAATTCGTGGAATTGGGGCTGAAGTTTACTTCTCTCCTTCGACGGAATGTGAAGATCGTATTGTCAAGGCCATCAAAGATTCCAAACAGGAAATTATAGTTGCTGTTTATAGTTTTAATAATCGAAAAATTGCAGAGGCTCTAAAAGAGGCTAAAAAACGCGGAGTCGCCATCCAAATCCTCACAGATTCCACTCAGGCCTCTCAACGGTCATCTCTCGCTTTACCTCTAGTCCAAGAAGGGTTTAATTTAAGGCTCCACAGTAAGTACAAGATTGAGCATAATAAATTTGCGGTTTTTGACAGGAGTCTTGTCGGGACTGGTAGTTTTAATTGGACGGGTCCAGCATCCCGCTCCAACTCCGAAAATTGTATTTTTTTGACGGAAGCTGATGTGGTCGCAAAGTATAGGGACAGATTTTCTTACCTGTGGTCAAAAAATTCGCAAGAAGCCTCAATCGCAAGATTGAAAAAATTAGTTAAAAAGTCCCGCCAACTTTCTGGCCATTAACTCAACAAAACGTTTTTGGCCTTTTTAAAGGCATATTCATTGCAGTTTATTATTGGCATAAGCTTGGTGTGTCGTTACGTGAAAGATGGCCGATATTTTATTTAAAAATAGAGCTCAAGCTGGCAATCTCTTATGCCAAAAGATGAAAGGAGTTGAGTGGATTAATCCACTCGTTTTAGCGATTCCAAGAGGAGGCATTGTGGTGGGCGCTATTATTGCAAAAAAGATCAAAGCTGAACTTGATGTGATCATTGCAAGAAAATTGAGAAGCCCTTGGAGTGCTGAATTGGCTATCGGGGCTGTGGCAGAAGGGGGAAGTAGTTATCTAACTCCACTGGGTGAGCGAATCGAAAAAGAAAACAAGGCTTACTTAGAGGAAGAATTCAGAAACCAATCGTTAGAGGTTGAACTAAGAGTGGGGTGGTTTCGAACTCTGAAAGAAAAGTCTTCTTGGAGTGGTCGAACCGTAGTTATTACTGATGATGGCATAGCTACCGGGGCCACATTTCTTGCTGCGATTGAGGTCATCAAAGCAGAAAAGCCTCTAGAGCTAATTGCTGCAGTTCCAGTACTCCCGCGTGATCAAATTAAATCTCTGAAGGGGAATTGCGATAAATTATTCTATTTAGCTTCACCCACCGAGTTTAATGCGGTTGGCCAGTTCTACGAGGATTTCACTCAAGTAGAGTTTCATACTGTGGGTGAGCTACTGAAAGAAAACCAAGCTATGGTTTTAGAATATCAAAAGATGCGAAATTAAACTTAATTTGATTTCTGCCAGCTTTCGGCAAACCGTGAAATATGTAGAGATCAACACAAAAATCAGCCAAAAAAACTAGGAGAAATTGATATTAAAAAAGGGAGTCTCCCATCCGAAATAGCTCAGTAGGGAGGAAGTATGCACTTGAAAAGTGAAGGTCAGAGTCCGGAACCGATCGTTGAGGCGATCAATGTAAGCCGTGATTTTTATATAGGGGGCTACAAACACCAAGCATTAATAGAAGTGAATTTAACCGTTAAACGAGGCGATTTTTTTGCAATCGCCGGCCCCTCGGGAAGTGGCAAAAGTACACTCCTCAATATTCTAGGTTGTTTGGAAAGGCCGACAATTGGTGAGGTGAGGATTCAGGGTTCCTCAACGAGACAGATGAGTGTCAATGCGCTGGCCGACTTTCGAGCAGAGAAACTAGGTTTTGTCTTTCAAACTTTCAATTTAATCCCCACACTGAATGCACAAGAGAATGTCGAGTATCCCTTACTTCTTTTGCAGATGACAGCGAAAGAGCGCAGACAAAAAGCTCAAGAAGCACTTGTTAAAGTTGGGTTAGAGAATTTTGTCCAGAATCGCCCCAGTCAACTGAGCGGTGGACAGAGACAACGAGTCGCTATCGCTAGAGCGATTGTAAAAATGCCGTTGCTGGTGCTTGCGGATGAACCCACTGCAAACTTGGACCACCGAACCTCCACGGAAATTTTAGATTTAATGCAGGCTCTAAATCAAAACGAAAAAACGACATTTTTGTTTTCGAGTCATGATGCTCTTGTTTTATCTCGAGCTGAATCGGTAATGCAATTGAAGGATGGTAAAATGCTTCAAAGAAAAGAGTTCGATCATGTGGCTTAGAATTAAAATTGCAATCAGGAACGCTTTTAGGAATCAACGTCGTAGTCTGCTTAGTGTTTTTATGATTGCAAGCGCAGTCGCTTCAATCGTGGTATTCGAAGGGTTTACTTACAATATGGTGGAAGGACTTAGAGAAACTACCATAGAGACTCAGACGGGACATCTTCAGTTGGCCTTGGACTCTTTTTGGGAGAAGAGTAATTCTCAGCCCAAAAAAAACTTGATTACTAATTACGACCAGCTCCTTAAAGAAATCAAGAAGGATACCAGGGTAAAATTTGTCTCTGGCCGTCTTGAGTTTTTTGGGCTCCTAAGCAAAGATGATGCTTCGATTAGCGCAAGGGCTGTGACTATCGATCCGGGCAAAGAAAAATCAAGAAATAGATACTTTCGTTTTAAATCTGGAGTCGCCTTAGACGAAGCTAGACCTCTTCAAATCGCTGTCGGCAGCGGATTGGCTAAAAAACTCGGAATTAATGCTAAGGATAATGTGAGTTTTCTGACTCACACTTATGACGGGGTGGTTAACGCGATGGACTTTGAAGTCAGTGGTATTTTTCAGACGGACATCTCTGAATTCGATGACAACACACTGTTAGTTCCATTGGCTACCGCGCAAAAGCTTCTCGACACCCATTTTGTCGAACAGATTGTTGTGGGTTTACACTCCTCTTGGGATACCACTGCTTATAAGGAGGCTTTGCGTCCTGCGGTAGCCTCGTTAGCACCGCAAGTGAGAATAAAAACCTGGTTTCAACTGGCTACACTCTATAAGCAAGTATCTGTTTTTAACAAGATACAAAATACACTTGTTAAACTCATTCTTTTTTCGCTTGTGTTGCTGAGCATTGCGAACACGGTTGGAATGTCTATCATGGAAAGAACTGGCGAAATCGGCACCTTACGAGCCCTGGGTGAACACAGAAAATCTGTGGTGGTGCAGTTTCTCAGTGAGGGATTTTTCTTGGGCCTTTGCGGAGCGCTCATTGGAGCAGCATGTGGGATTTTGATCGCTTATTTATTTAATTCTCTGAATATTCCTGTGGTATTTCCCGGGGCAAGTTCCCCGATCTATATAAAAATAGAGATTTTAGGAAGCTCTGTGGTGAAGGCGAGTTTTTTGGGGATATTTATTACAGTGTTGGCTGCTCTTCTCCCAGCTTATCGCGCTTCGAAAATGAATATAGTTCAAGCTCTTCGCCACAATATTTAATTCTATTTCAGGGCAAAAGAATGAGCCAAGGTCTTGCCAAAAAAAGAAAAATGTTAAGTCAGCTCACGTTTCAGCATAATAGTTTTGCGAATTGTGAGTTTCAGCCTTGGAAAAACAAACAGGGTAAGACTCGGGAGCTTGGCAGAGATTCTAAAGAGGCGTTTTCCTGGAGGTTAAGTTCGGCGGTAATTGAAAAGGACTGTGAATTTTCCAGCTTTCAGAATTATGAAAGAATTATATGTATTTTGAGCGGGGGAGGGGTGGAGTTGTCACATCCCAATCGTCCAGTCAAAAACCTTGAATTGCTTTGCCCTTACAGATTTTCTGGGGAAACCGGGACAATAGCAAAAATATCTGCCCCTTGTACGGATTTAAATCTCTTCATTTTGAAAGGTGAAGCTAAGGGGAATATGTTCCCCATGTCCCTCAAAGAATTTGAGGAGTATCAGTTGCCAATTTCAGCTGCAGAACATTTTGTGATCTGTATTGAGGGGGAAATTGAGCTGGTTGAACGTCAGGAATCTAAAAAGTTTGAATTGAAACCTTTTGATTTTGTTCGAGTTACAAGAACAGAAAAACAAGAGTTTCCAAATTTGAAAGTGCTTTCAAAAAAAAATCCTTCCAAAGTGATTTGGGTACCTATTCACCTTCTGAACGATTAATATAGAGGCTGTGGCTTTCTATGGATAAAAACAATTCACGGTTACAATTAGAAATAGAGTCTTATTCTGCCTATCACCAATCGAGGGCTAATCAGCTGACCCATATTATTGGAATTCCTTTGATTTTGTTTTCCCTCTTCTGTGGATTGGGGTGGTTACGTTTCCTTCACACCGATATCCCTCTTTCCGGAGGAACTCTTCTTTTCCTGGGGCTTGTGATCTTCTATGTTCGAATTCACTTGGGATTGGGTATCGCGTTTGCGGTTTGGTCCTTCCCCATTTTTCTCTTGGCTCAGAAGGCTTCAGTCACAGCTTTCCCGATGTCTCTGTTTATCACCCTAGGCACTTTTGTTGTGGGGTGGGGATTTCAGTGGTTAGGACATTCTGTGGAAAAAAATAGACCTGCATTCTTGACGAATCTTTCTCATTTATGGCGAGGCCCTCTATTTATTAGCTACAAACTCGGTTGCAGTTTGGGACTTAGATTTTAGATTCGTTTCCGAGATAGGTTTTTATTTGAATATATCCTCGGCTTGCCGGATGAAACATTCCAAATTGGCTAGAGGAGCCACCGTTAAAAAAGTCAGCAGCAAGTAATAAGTCAATTCGTTTGGTCATAGGAATCGTGTAGCTGATCTCAGTTAAACTACTTCCATCATGAGGGGCATATGCGATAAGCAGGTCCAATATTTGGGAGCGAAGCATTGTAAAACTGCCATGCCAAGTAATCAGTTGAGTTGAATCACGATCGATAGCGGTTGTAGGAGATTGATTTCTATAGTTCTCAGAGAATTGAATCCCTAGTCTCCATCTGTCTCCCACGATGTAATCTAACCCGAGGACCGCCACCCACTGATTGGCTTTATACTCTTTAAGATTACCATCAAATGAATTAAAGCTTTTATTAAGGTGATAAAGCAATTCGCTCCTTAACACGAGTAAGTTAATTGGGGCAGAAAGAGTGATCCCAAATGTTTCAAGTCTAGGATGTTTCCCCGCAACTTCTACCGCCCCATTAACTACCGAGGATTGGTAAACTGGAGCCCTGTCAAAGTAGTTGAAATATAAAAGAGATAAATCAGCACCGTTGATATTAGGGGAAATTCGAACTCCATATTCCGCATTTTTGATTCCCAGGGGGAGGGTTCTTTCATCATTAAAAGAAGAATCTTGAGAAGGAAAAAACTTCTTAAAGGGAAAAGCGAAGTCACTTCCAATCGAGGGTGATTTATTGAAAAAGGGTTTGGGAATGTAGAGGAGTTGAACCACATGGTCATCCAGGCTCCATTTTAAGTTTACCATCGGGGTGTGTAGTCTATTTCTATCTAAGGGGCCAATTCCGAAATCTCTAAAGTCTTTCGGATTTACGAGGTCAGCATAGTAAAAACCAAAAGCCTCTCCCCAAACTACTTGTTGATTGCCAAGTTTTAGGGAGATTTGTCCGGCTTTATATTGAATGTAAAGATCTCGAAGAATGACATCTTGGGAATCACGGGTTCTGACGGGTTCATGGTAACGAGAACTGTTAGAAGCATATGCTGCTTCAACCAAAGCTCTAACTCCGAATCCTAAGGACCAAGGATTTGGAAATCGAATCACATTATTGGTTTCTAGCTCATGTTTGTGAGAACTCAAGTCGATCGGTGAAACTAAGTGATACCCGATTCGAGATTGAGTGTCGACGTGGGACTCAAGGACGGCTGCTATGGAAAAGGATGAGAATAAGAGCAAACAACAAAAAAAATATTTAGTCACTTAGGGACTCTTTACTAAAAAAAGTATCGTCGTAAGCAGTTTTGTGAAAATTAAAATAATTAAGGGTTGATTGCCGTGTTTCGTGTAGGGCATCGGTTATTTTTAATTGGGTCACTCTGTTTTTATTTAAAACTTGTTTAACTCCTGAATACTTGCCGATTTTCAATAGCTTCCCTGAGAGTGCATAAAAGTTAACTTTGATCGGCATGAATGAAGATTTATCAACCCAGTAAACGATCCTCCGATAAGTGGTTTCTTTATGGTTAGCGGTCAGAAGAAGCTTGTAGCAAAGATGGCCTTCAGTTTTTTCTTCTCCTATCAACTTGGCAGTGTAATCTTCTGCAAAGTTGGTACGCGCGAGATCTCCGTTGGACACTTCTCCCGTGAGTCTTTGTTCAAAGCCAACCCGAGTGGGTTTCTTGAGATTGGGTAAAAACATCCACAGATCATGTTTTTTCATCAGGAGTTTTCGGCCTCGCATTCGCTCCGGTGATTTTGTTTCAACGAGGGAGTTATCTGAATCCTTAGTATGAACTTTGTAAACTGTCTCGTTTGATGAGGACCCCTCATCGGAGTCAGTCACTTTCACAAAAAAAGAAAACTGCCCAGATGGGTAACGAGCCTCATCAGCTTTGCGAACTATATCCTGGGCTGTGGAGTCCACCGGAATTGAGGCAACGCTAGGGGGGCATCCCAAATTAACTAAGAAAAACAAAAGTGATAAGATCATCATCGCTTCATGGTAAACGCCTTCGAACACTAAGCCTAGACGCATTGCGACTGCTTAGTTAGATGGGAGTTTGAAAGAGCCCCATGGGTAGCATATAATAAGAATATATTTTCCCTATCACATTGAAAGCAAGTGACCTTTGAGACTGTTCATATACAAGTACAGGTATGGCTGGTTCTTGTCTTACTTGAGCTTTTTGACTTTCGAGCTGCTTTTAAAAAATCCCTGGGTTGTGTTAGGTGACTCGATAGCCACCCACCCACCGATGGAAACTCAGTCCGTGCCAGCTTCGGCTTTTCTTCACATTTCTGCTTTTTCAATTTTAGGTGTCTTGGGCACTTTCGCTTTCACAGAGGAAACAGAAAGAAATCGAGTGAGGTATTTTCTTTGGTTAATTGCCTATGCCGGTGCATCTGAGGTTTTACAATTATGTGTTCCCGGAAGGTGGGCGAGCGCGGAAGATATCATTTTTAATTTGTTGGGGCTTTGTCTGGGGGCTTTCATTTACTCAATAATCTTGTCTAGTTTCAACGGGGGGTACTCGCCCTCTGCTGAGCCTGCGACCGCCTAGCTTAAAACCCACAGAGTTACTACAAACCCTACTAAGCACACAGCTTGCCAAACATAATTCAAACGCAAATTAAGCATGACCATCCCCTAACAAACCCATCGGTCTTACCGCGCTAAAACTCGAGTCGGATTTCTTCCCAACATTTAAAAATTAATCCTCAAATTTGAAGCAATTGTGTGCTTAGACCAATCTGTATACAGCTAGGTTGTTACTAGAAAGATGTCGCAAATAAAGCGTATAAATACAGTAACTTATGGCAAGTGTTTGAAGTGTATAAGTTATGGAGTGAGTGTTGGAGTTTTGTGAATTCTAAGAACATAATTTAAGCCTGCGGGCGGATAAAGTTCCATGCCAATGTGAATGATGTTTTTTATTCAAATGGGATTTTCACCAGTTATCAAATTCCTTATTTTGTGGGCCCTATGATTGCAACTTGAACCTAAATAAATTTTAAAGTTAAAGGCCGATTAGCAGCTTATGATTTTTACAACCCGTGCACTGAAAAAGATTTTTCACCTAGCGTTATTCATCCAAACTGGATTATTACCGGTTTTCGCTGGCAAATGCTTGGCGGGATCTTTAAGCCATGACTTTGAAACTCCGGACGAAAACCGACTCATTGATATCGGGGACAACATAGATTCTATTCCCCTCATCCTAACTAGGATTAGTCAGGAGCTACAGAAAGTTGAGAAAAAAAAGGAAGAGATTCCAATTCCAGTCGAGGAATTTAAAAAAAGAGTTAACGAGTGGTTAAACATTCTAAATAAATTGTCCAACGAAATTAAGCCTGCGGACCTGACTCAGTACGCTGAGTTAAGGAAAAAACTGGAGAGCGTGGCAATCGAAGATAAGAAAACTGCTAATGAGGCTTCGAAAACAAAAATATCCTCTGAACCGCTTTTCCATTTCAGTCAAAGAGATAAACTCTATCGAGTCATACAATGGAATCTAGGAGTTGCAAAAAATTCGCGCGATTGTGTGGAGCGGGGTCAGGCCAAAAGAGGGGTAAATTATAGTTACTGGGCGTTTAAAGAAAATAGCCGTGGGGCAACGTTTTCAGAGGTAAAGCCTACGTTTCAAGGAGAGACTTTCGATTGTGGAAAGCATCTAAAGGCAGTTTTACTTGAATTAGAGAAGATGCGCCGTGAATTGGGTTCCCACTCAAACATTGCAAGAAGAGATTCTGCTTTAGTCACTAATACGGTCAGTAGGGTGGACGCTGAAGTGGAACGGGGAATGGAGAAAGTTGAGGAGGCCTTACGTAAAACAGGCATCCAAGTCCCTCCGCGTCCCTTAACTAATGAAGAACTAGCCAAACAAATGGAAGAGTTTCAGGATAAAAACTTAAGTCCTATTCCGAAGGATTATAAAGAACTATTTGAGAGAAAACTACTTTCTGATTTTCACGACGGCCTCGATAAGTGGACATTTAATTTGCGAGATCTCCCGAAACTAAAAAAAGCAGATCAGTATTTTTCAGAACTAATGAAAGCATTACCTGAGATTGAATTCTTGGAGCAAAAGTTAAAAAATGCGCCTAAAAACTCATCAGACTCAAAAAAGCTAGCCAAAGACCTACAAAAAAAGAGATCAGAATTCCTCAGGATCTATTCCGATTTTGCGAGTTTAAAAGATTATTATTCGACCCAAGTTATTTCTAAATTGGCACAGGTAGAACAAAGATTTAAACGTGTTTCGGACCAAGATAAAAAGGAACCCGTTAACTCACGACCTGTCATTGACACGCTAGATGAGCATCTCAAATCGAGTGACTCTTCTTCAGAGGCTGGAATTCAACAAGCAGGGAAATCTGCAGCAAAAGATATAGCTCAAAGAGAAATAGATGAGTTCAGAAGTCGTATCATTCAACAAATTAATAATCGAGGTAAACTTGGAAAGGATGCCGAGTTGCAATATCAGCAGGCTTTAGAGCATTTAAAAGCGATGGAGGAGGCTCTCGATGAATCAAAGGAGGATGATAATGTGCCGGCTCAAGATCATGATTCAAGATGGTTGGCTTCATTAGAGCAACCTGCGTCAACTGTGGAATCGAAACCGATTTATCCCGGCCCAATTTCCAATTCGTCGGCACTCAATCCGGGACCTAGAGACCCTGCTTTAAACAAGGAGCTTGGTGCCCCCGATTTGAATGATAGGGATTCCAAAAGGGATTTTGTTGATCGTCTAGCTGGAAATAAATTTGCTGCTAAAGATCGTGTCTCTTCATTTGAAGTTGGGGAAGGTGGAAAGTCTATAGAACCTACTGAACAGTCTGCGGGTTCGCCACTTCGTACATTTTCCTCCTCAGATGAAGTCAGTCTCGTTGGAAAAGGAAGTGAGGAGGGGCTTGAGGGTCTTAGTAACGATAGCTCTCTTGAAAGAAAGAAGAAGCTCAAGAACTTAACTAGGGGAAAATCTTATCAGGATAGTGACTTGGATGAATCAAACAAGGTTCTTGAATCGAATGAGCGAGAGGGCACTATATCGAAAACTTTTAATGAGTTTAAACAATTTTTTAGTGGGTTTTATCCAAATAAGGCCTCAAATTATACAAACACTTTATCTCAAACAAAGTTTCAAGACGGTGGGAAAAATAATGAGTTAGCATCGGTGGGATTAAAAGAGGATGCGGAGAGTAGCCTTTTACCGGGAAGTTCCCAATCAGGGGGTGATGACGCGGAGGGGGGATACAGTGTTCGTAAAGGTCAAGGAAAACGAGCCGGTTTCCAAAGTCGGGCCGCAAAATCTATCAATGACCAAGCGGTCAATAATGTGACCTCGGTCAGCTTCGTTAGTTCATCTAATCCAGTTTTAAATGGACCGAATAGCTCTTCAGAAACTTCTGCAAAGGCACTCAGCGTGGAGAATAAATACATTCGTAATGCTGATGGCACTTGGTCCCCATTGCTATCCAATAAGAGAACCGGAACAAAAGATGGCGATAAACTTGAGATGGCTTTGGGAGGAAATGTAAGTAACATTGGAACTCAGGGTTCGCTTGAAAAAAATCCTGAAGCTACGGCATCAAATTTAATGGCCTCTTTGGATGGAATCGAATTAATTGAGCCTGGAGGGGACGGAGAGAAAGATCCGGGAGCCTTCAAGCCGACTCTTGATTCCATTTCTCAGTTTTTAGAGGGACTCTATTCAAGCTTTGGAGCCACAAAAACGGGCGACATTTCTAAGCTGCTGGCTTCAACCCTTAATCCAAAAGAGAGCAAAAAATGGGTCAAGAATCGAAATGATAGCTCCACCCAAATGTTTACTCAGGGCAGTTTGGGTTCACTTCAAACTAAGCAAGTTCGAGATTTGGCCTCCGATAAATTAAGTTTTCTAGAGCGCCTCAAGGGATGGTTAGGCATAAACTAGAGTTATTTGACAAAGTTGACTTGAAAAAGCTACTCTAAGGGCAATGAATACAGAGACTTCAGAGCTAGAAAAAGAACCCAAAATATTAGCTAAACGATCACTTGGTTTTACCGATGACGATTCGGTCGAGATCACTATTAGCCCCAATGGGGGAGCCTGTTTTGGAGTGGTCAGAGCCATCAAGTTGGGCCAGCAGGCGGCTAGCAAAGGAAAAAACTCATCTACCTCGGTCTTCTCATTTGGAGCTATTGTTCACAACCCAAAGACCATTCGCGAATTAGAGGCTGAGGGAGTCAAAACAGTAGAAGATCAAAAAGAAGTGACCAATGGAACGGTCATATTGAGATCTCATGGAGTGCGTCAGGAGATTGAAAAAGACTTTAAAACTCGTGGCATTCAAGTCGTTGATGCCACTTGTCCTTTAGTCAAGAAGCCTCAAAAAATCGCCGCCAGCCTCGCGAGTCGAGGATATTTTCTTGTGTTGGTTGGGGATGCAAATCATCCTGAGGTTAAAGGGGTGTTGAGCTATTTCGGAACTGATAACTACATTGTGACTTATAAGAAAGAAGAGTTAGAAAAAATCCCCGAGGGGGTAGAGAAAGTCGGTGTCGTTGCGCAGACCACGATTGAGGTCAAAGTGCTCAATGATATCGTTGAGGCTTGTCAGAAACGATTTAAGGAAGTTGCTGTTTACAACACCATTTGTGATGCCACTAGTATTAGGCAAGAAGAGGCCGAGGTTTTGGCTAAAAAAGCCGATGTTCTAGTCGTCGTTGGGGGTAAGAACAGTAGCAACACAAACAAACTTGTAAAGATCTGTAAGCAATACCAACCGTGCACTTACTTAATTGAAGAAATAGACGAGTTAAATCCAGATTGGTTCAAAGATAAGCGTAAAATTGGAGTCACCGGCGGAGCCTCCACTCCCCAGGATTATGTTGATGAGGTAGGACAAAAAATTGCTAACCTCTTGTTGGCATGAGTTCAGTCCTTTAGTTCCAGCGATAGCTCCTGTATTAGAACTGAAAATCTTGAGTGACTGTCATCTCCATCAGATTGAAACCACAGTGCTTCTGTCGTCGTAGGCGGGTCAAAATTGTAATCAAGGTTGAAAGGCCCACTATGGGATTGTTTCACTGCGACCGTTTCCTCCAATAAATCACTTTTGGGGTGGACCCGAAAATATCCTACCGACTTATTAGGATTCAGAGTGAGAAATCTAACTTTTTTAATTCCTCGACCGGGAAATACCTCGAATATATCTTTAATCCATTGGGGCAAAAATAACTTTTGAAGCCAAGAAGGTGGTTGCTCAGAAGTTTCTACAAGCCCGATTCGTAATGGAAGGTCATCGGGCTCTTCGGAGTTTGTTTCGGAACTCACACTTTGATAATCGAACAACTGCCCTCGAGCTTTGAGCTTTTTTACTTCAATGATTTGGGGCAACTTGTAGAACACTGGGCTCGAGGAGTTATCCACGTTAATTCTTAGGCCTGATGGAGTAAAAACGACACTGTTTCGTTTGAGGTGAGAAAAAGAGGGCATATGCCACTGAGGAGATTGAGGGTGGAGCGGGATCATGAAGCTTGCCCAAAGGAACCAATGACCAATCTTGGGGCTTTGACCCATGATTTGCAGTTTGTTAAGGCTCATCTTTTTTAGTAAATCCTGTGATTCGAAAAAGATTTTTACCAGGCTCGGACGGGTTGTTACTGTAAATAGTATCCATGAAGATGTGCATAGCTTCTGGGAATGTTTTGGAAAGAGCTACTAAGTTGATGGGTTCATTTTCAAATGAGGCTATGAGCTCTCCTTTCTCTGCAATCAGATCTTTGACACTTTTTTTGTGTTCCACATCTAGGATGGAACCGTTAGGTTTCATCACAAGAGTAGTTTTTTGATCGCACCAAGGAAATCGATCCCGTTTCAAGTTTTCCACGGTTACTTTGTGCATTTTAGTGTGTTCACGGCCGGTGAGGTAAACTAAGTGAGCTCCCATTTCAAAAAGACCCTGCGTATATTCAGCTGCGCCCGCGTAGGGTTTATCGTGGGGGAGATAGTCATTGGTAAAAAAACGATCCCACCAAAAAGGTTTGAGTTCCTTTAAAGCTATTTCGGTGTCAGGATGAGTCGGCTCAAGTCCCAAGTTTTCCGCTAAATCATTAAGAGAGTATCCAATATGATCCACCGTCACTTTATTCAGGACCGCTTGGATTTTTAAGGCTGCTTTGGGAGACTTATTCCACTCTTGAATAATCGCTAGTGTTCGATGACTCACTTCGTATAGGGTGGAATCCAAGTCTAAAAGTACCACGGGAATTTTTTTAGAGGGGTTTGAAATAAGGTGGTCTTTAACTCTTTTTTCGACTGTTTCAAGAACTTCTTTCGAAGTTAAAGGGTGGAAGAAAGAGTTTAAAATCCAATCATTTCGGGAGTATAGACCCATGATTTCTCCTTCGGTTTATATTAGCCGTAAATGCGAGAACTTTTTTAATGACCTTACATTACCGGGTAATTTGCTTTCCGCCAAATAATGAATAAATTTCACCTCAGTTTTAGACGGAGAGTGTTATACTCTGCCGCTGAAAAAAGGAGATTAAATGCCCAAGTTTTTTATCAAGTGGTTGGTGACTGCGGCGGCAATTTTGGCTACCCCTCACTTAGTGTCGGGGGTTTACATTGATGGCCTTGGCACGGCTTTGGCTGTTTCGGCAGTTCTTGGATTACTCAATCTATTAGTGCGGCCTATTTTAATATTGATCACCCTGCCACTGACGGTATTTAGTTTAGGTCTGTTCTTACTCGTTATTAATGCGGTCATTTTTAAGTGGGCGGGTAGTTTTGTGATGGGCTTCGCTGTAGATTCTTTTTCGGCGGCGTTTATTGCCTCTTTGTGGGTTAGTTTTTTTTCTTGGTTGTGCCAGTTATCTTTATCAAAAGATTCAGGGAAGTATCGAGTGCATGTCAATCATGTTAAAAGTAGAAATGTGATCGATCTTGACTCTGATGGCGCGGGTAACTGGAAGTAGTTGGTTGACAAAGTTTCTATGCAGCGCAAGTCAATAATTATTTCGATACTTTCCGTTTTTATCCTCACTTTTTTTTGGTTGTCGGTCTATTACGTCACTCGATTCTTTCCTAACTCCAAAGCCGAGTTGAAACGGCCTGGTTTTGAATCTTCAGTCACGGTTAACTATGATGAACATCGGGTCCCGATCTTGGAGGGAGAGGATAAAAATGCTTTAATTCGAGCGCAGGGATTGGTCACAGCCCGCGACAGATTCTTTCAAATGGATCTCATACGGCGAAAAATGGCCGGAAAGTTGAGCGAGTTATTTGGTGATAAAGCACTCTCCTCGGACCTTTGGCATCGACAACTAGGGTTTTCTGAAGTTGCAAAAGCGGCTAAGAAAAAAATGAAAAAGGAAACTCTTTTGGTTTGGGATGCCTATGCTCAAGGGGTCAATGATTATCTAAATCAAGAAACACTCCCTTGGGAAATAGAAACCCTAGGCTATCAACCTGAGCTTTGGACGGCTGAGGATGGGCTACTTGTTGTGTTGAGTATGTTTGAGGCTTTGAACGAACCCGACAACACCGAAGAGCTAGCTTACAACGAACTCTATAGACAGTTCAGTCAGTCGGTAGTGAATTTCATTACTTGGGATTTTGGACTCTTCGATGCCCCTATGAAAACTCCGAGGGAATTTCCATTCCCTGTAAGAATTCCTAAGGCTAGTGAACTGAACTTTAGGTCTCAAGCTTTGAATTATTCTATTCCAAAGCCTGAAGAGGCAGAGGTTTATGGCAGTAACGCTTGGGTCGTTTCGGGTAGTAAAACACTCTCTGGAAAACCCCTTTTGGCTGGTGATCCCCACTTGAATCTCACTGTTCCTAACCTGTGGTATCGCACGGAAATTAAGTCTAAGGACTTGAGTGTCAGGGGAGCTTCGGTCCCCGGAATTCCGGGGGTGGTGATTGGGAGGAACGATAAAATAGCTTGGTCGTTTACCAATTCTCGTGCTGATGTTCACGATTTCGTGGATCTGGGGGCGGGTTTCCGTCCTGAACAGGGTTTGCTGTATCAGGGAAATAGCATTCCCTTAAATTCAAGGACAGAGTCGATTCTTGTCAAAGGTAAAGCTCAAACCATTGCGCAATTTTGGGATTCTCCTTTTGGTCCCTTAATTTCAGAAACGAATGAGGGGGCTCCTAGGATAACCCGAATTCTTCAGTGGACCGCGTTGGATCCGGGGCAGTTGTCCGAATTAAATCCTTTAGAGTTAAACTCGGCCAGAAGTTTAGAGGAATTGTGGAATGCGATGTCTCGTTGGGGGGGGCCTGTTCAAAACATGCTCATTGCCACTCAAGACAATCATATTGCGTGGGGAATGGTTGGAAAAATTCCTGCGGGCAGAAAGGACGCGGGAAGAAAGTCCGCCTCTTTAAAAGAGGGATTTTGGAAGGGCTATGTTCCTTGGCAATCGATGCCAAAAGTAGTGGATCCTCCTGAAGGTTTCATCGCCAGTGGCAATCAAAATCTATGGGTTGAGGATTATGGAAAAGATACTTGGGGCCATGATTGGCCGTCTCCCACTCGAGGGTTTCAAATTAAAAAACGACTGTCAGAGGGCAATCAGTTTACCGCAGAGTCCATGGAGAATGTCCAAAATGATATTTATTCGCCGATGCACGTTTGGTATCGTGATAGATTAATTGAAGCGGTAAAGAGAGTTGAATTAAAAAGTAACTACAGCCCAGATCCTTTTTTAGATGCTATCATTACAGTTGTCCAAAACTGGGATGGAAAAGTGGTCGCTGATTCTGCCGCATATCCCCTACTCAAAGAGTTCAGGCTCCAATTGCAGAAAAACTGTACAGCCCCTTTTGTAAATCATGTGGCTCGATACCGGCAAAAAGAAGTTGAAAAACTCATTGCTAAAGACCCTTTAGTGAAAAACTTACTGGATCATCGTCCACAACATCTCCTCAATCCTAAATTTGATTCTTGGGAAGAACTCATTTTAAGTTCGGCAATCGAAGCGGGTAAAGATTTAGCCGCTAAGCCCGAAGAACTTAAGAA
>Ga0214923_10004711_pt1 | contig 16307 bp, 15 predicted proteins | sample LL1510_MetaG_FD_177993 | JGI IMG/M metagenome (GOLD analysis project Ga0214923, IMG submission 177993) | Freshwater microbial communities from Lake Lanier, Atlanta, Georgia, United States - LL-1510 | ecosystem: Environmental > Aquatic > Freshwater > Lake | place: USA: Georgia | collected...
TTCAAAATTAGAGTAATACTGAAATTTGCGTTAATTATTAAAGAGTATTTTGATTTAATGAATCAAAATGAAACCCTAAAAAATACAAATAATCCTAATAATAGTTTATTTATAGGTATGAACGCCATACATCGTGTATTTGAATATATATTAATTAAAAATAAAAATATTGACCATGCGTATTACTATTCACAAAAGTGTTATTTTTATTATTTGGAATATATGGAACAAATCCATAAATCAGATTTATTACAAAATTTAAATCATATTGATGCTATTTTGTTCGTATATAAGAAAACCATTTTTGATATTTATGATGGAGAACATAATAATTCATCAACAACTATTTCTAATATAATGACATTGAACGATGAAGACTTAACTTTAGATGAAAAAGATTTAAGAGAACTTTTAAAAAAAATATCAACCTTTACAAAGACACTATTTTTTTGGAACAATAATAATATAACATTTGAGAACCGTGTTAAAATTTGTGATACATTTTTACATCGGTATTTACATCGTATAGATTCATTAGACTTAACAAATTCATACTTGGATATGATACAACAAAAAATAACTATGAATTATAGTAAATATGAAGATTTATTAAATGAAATAATACATAAAATAGAGAGAACTAAGAGAGTATTGACTTTGAACGAAGATGATAAAAATGAATATTTTTTAATGAAATTTTATGTAGAGAATGATATATTCCAAGAAAAATTCCACGAAGAAAGCACTAAAAATTTAGTTAACTGGTTGTTTGTATGATATTTTTTACAAAAAACTTAAAAATATAATAATATTATTTATAAATGTTATTATGTGATGAAATAATAAAAAATATAATTGATTATTGCGATATTCCTCTTTTATTTTCGTTTACTATAAATAAAACGTTTACACAATACATAAATGATAAAGATTGGAAAAAGATTTGGGTTGAACTATGTAAAAATAAAAAATGTGTTTTGAATGAATTTGAGAAAAAGACAACTAATACAAGTGATAATGAATATAAAATGGTAGTAAAATTGGCTGGATTTACTGGTTGTATGATATGTAATAAAAAGAATAATCGTAAAGTATGGTGGGAATTCAGTATACGTTGTTGTATGGAATGTTTATCAAAAAAAACAATAGGTGAATGGGAGTTTGAGAAAAAAATTCCAAAAGAAGCATATTCACATTTATCATACAGTTCTAAACAAATGTATAATCGTTATTTTGGTAATTACATAATAAAATTTTATTGGAAAAAAACAATAAATGAATTACTTTCGTTATATTCACCAGAGCCAGTTATGCCTAATAATACTATTACATTGAAACCATTAAACCCGCCAAAATTAAAAAAAATGCCAAACGAACACGATATAGCAAAACAAAAACAAAGAAAAATAGATATAGATAATATCTGTTTATCTAATAATATTTCATTAGAATATGCTTCTACAATGAGTATGACATATAAAGAAAATATAATGAAAATGTCAAAATTACAAAGTAAAAATTTTATTGATACAAAAATCCCTGAAATAAAAAAGGAAATAGAATTTGTAAAAGAAAAAGAAAGAGAAAAAATGGAATTGTTGAAAAAAATAGAATTAGAAAAAATGAACAGAAAAACAGAAATGATAGAAAAACAAAAAATACAAAATGAACTTTACTTGATGTATAAAGAAGACACAAAAAAATATTTGATGAATAAAATAATCAAACGTAACAAAAAAATTGTCCTTACATTTCAAGTCAAAAATGTAATGTGTGAGTTATGTAATAATAATAGACAATTTTCTTTATTGGGATTAAGAGACCATCAAAAAGATGTTCATAAAATTGTAAATAATTTTTATTAGTTTCTATTTTTTCTTATATAATTTCTTCTTGTATTATTATTTCGTCTTTTAATTCTTTTGTTTTTTGTTTTACCGCCTCTCTTTTTTCTATATCTAACATTTAATGGTGGAGATTTTTCAAAATCAGTTGTATCCCATATTTGTCTTGCTAAATGATTTGTAGCTCTTTCTGATACAATATCCTCTCTGTCTGAAAATCTTGTTATAAAATTGGTTTTTTCATATAAATCAAATACCGAACAAGTAAAGTCTATAACTATTACATTCCTAACACCTTTACTATGTAAATATGTAATATACTCTTCTGTAGTTGTCTCAATATCTCTAATCCTTGTATGAGCAGCCATTCCGCGCATTTTTGTTAATAAATCAGGTATTTTTTGTATTGTTTTTCCACTATCTATATCTGTATATGGTTCAGTTGGTATATTTAATATTTCTATGCTCCAATCGCCTCCTTTACTTTCATCTCGGTCTTTATTTAATCTATTATGAAATTTATTAATCATGAATTCACCACTTTTAAATTGCCGTATTTGATAATTTTTATTTTGATTATAATAATAATTTAATGCGTCTTGGTCGGTTTTATCATCCTCTATATAATCAGAAGGATCAAACATCTTAAAATTTTTTGAATCCAGTTTACTTAATCCTTCTGCCATATCATTTACAATTTCTATTGTTTTATTTGGTGTAGGAACTATTACATTTCCATTCTTATCTTTTTTATTGAAATTCGTATTCATTGTTTTTATTTGTTCATTGAAACTACGGATATTTTCGGGTTCTACAAAATTAGCAACACCAGGATATACAATACTAACTCTTGTTATAGTGATCCCTTCTGGAACTTGAAACATTATTGGTTCATATTTTGGTTGGGTATTTGAACCATTATTATTGAAATAAATCGCTCCATGTGTAGTTAATCCTAAAACTATATTTGGTTTATTTTCAAATTCGTTTGACATTATATAATATTTTGATAAAAAAATATTATATAACAATTAGTATAAAATCTCACTTAATTATCGAATTTGTCGCTAAAATATTCTTGTGTCATTATAACTTGTTTTTTTCTTAATTTGGTTTTTTTTATTTTTGTTTCTGTATCATTATTCGCAATATTTATATTATGATATTCATTAGTTAATATTTTTTTAATAAATTCAAATATAAATTTCAAAATCTTTTCACTACAATTTCCAACGATTAAACAACTACCTGTGCGAAATATCATAAACGACACTTCTGTATATTTTTTGTTATCTCCTAATTCATTCATTTTCATATTTCGGTCGTTTTCACTAACATGACCTTTTTGTAATTCTTTATCAAAGCCCAATTCATTATTAAAATAAAATTTACATTTTACACCGGGATAACTACACGGGTCATACGCACTTTCAATACGGTATTTATCGCTTCTTAATATAGAATGTAACCTTTCGCGATTGATATAATATCCACAATTGAAATTAGAATTTATCAAAACATTGTCTTCACTATCGTTTTCAATAAAATCTAATGACATATCAAGATGAGGTTGTACAAATTCAAGTATCATTCCTTTTACTATATCTAATAATGTTGTATTTAAAATCCCAGGTATTTCTAATTTTCCAGTATTAAATACTTTTACATGTATTTCACGGAAAGAACCTTCATAATCAAAACGTAATATCATAGCAAAACAATTATAAAACGCATTCTTTACTTTTCCTCTACAATTCATAATATCTTTTTTTGAAATACCAATAGTAATTTTTCGTTCATCTTTGAATTTTATACGACGGGCAGTTGGATTATCAATTTGTTTAATTATATTTTCTACATAATAATTAATTCCTTGTAATTTTTTTTGATATTCATTGAATTCTTCACTATTTTTTGATACAATTTTTATTTGTTTTTTTACAACGCCTGCTTTTGGTATCCAATATTCAGTTATTGGTATATTCCAAAATACTTTATGAATATCTATTGGTTGATTCAAGAATAATACCTTTGTTTTTGTAGATATATATAAATCTTCACAAATAGGAACTTCATTAAGCGCAATATTATTTATACCATCATTTTTATCAATACAATCTTTTTCTATACCTGTGTTGATATTATTGGTATTAATAATACTAGCGTTTGATTTTCTTATTGGTTTATTTTTATTAAGTATTTCATTATTTAAGAAACTCGCCCATTCATCGTCTACTGAATTTTGTTCCATAGATTGATTTATAAGTATAAGTATATTTCTTTATATTTATTGGTAAATGTATTTATTTTAAATTCAATTTTTTAGAAATTGAATTTATTGTTATTATATTTTATTTTAACTTAATCAAACCTTTTGTTAGTTTCAATTTTTTAGAAATAATTAATAAAATCGTCATTAAAATAATATTTTATTATATTTTATTATATTTTGACAAACCCTTTGTTACAAAAATGTTTCACTTCTATAATAATTATTCAAGTGATATGAAAAATAATTCATTATATGTTCTATATTATCTTCTGTAGAATGCATAATATTCTCTATTATAGTTAAAAAATGTTTTGTTATTAATTCTGATTTATAGCGTATAACATAATTAAAATATTTATTTATTATCGTTTTTTTATCAGTATTGTATTGAATACTTAAATTATGTATGAATTGCGTAATATCACAAGTAGTGTCAATATTTTTATTCAATAATTTATGTAATTCTTCCAATACTTCATTTGTAATAATATTTGTTTCCCAATCATTTACATTTTGATTTAATTGTATAAAATTTATCATACTTCTTATATCTGAATTATAATTATTTTGTATAGTTTCAATTACCCCATCTGAAAGATTTAAATTTTCATTTATTGTAATGTTTTTAATAAATTTGTATATTTCTTGTTTTGGTAATTGATTGAAACGAATACATATAAATTCATTTTTTAATGATTCGTCTATTTTACTAATATAATTACATATTAAGCAAAAATGAACATTATAATTAGTAGATTGTAATAAATATTTCAAAGCTTGTTGCGCGTTCTTTGTCATATAATCTACTTCGTCTAATATTACAAATTTCAATCCTTTTTCAAATAAATTTTTTGATTTTACGAATTGATATATTTGATTTCGGATAATATCAATACCTCTCTCATCTGACGCATTTAAATGTATAATAGAACCTTTATTTGTTTGATTGTGTTTTTTTTGATATTCATTTATTAAATTAATAATGGTTGTTGTTTTTCCAGTTCCAGGTGGTCCATAAAATAATAAATTTGGAAAATAATCTTTTTCAATAATATTTTTAAATATTGTGCGATTAATATTCGATAATACAATATTATCAAAATGATTGGGTCTATATTTTTCTACCCATGGTATACTGATTTTATTAGAAGTAGACATTATATATTTTATATTAATATGAATAATATTATTAGAATGAAACGTTTATATTATATTTGTAAAATAAAAATATAAAAAATTGAACAATAGTTATTATAAATATAGATAAATAATAAATGTCTACTTTTCAAGAAAATATGTCAAAAACTATTCAACAACAAGAAGGTTATTTGGAATTAATTTTAGGGCCAATGTTTTCAGGTAAAACGACACAAATAATACAAATTCATAATAATTATTCTTATATTGGAAAAAATGTCGCAGTTATTAACTATGCGGAAGATAAACGATATCATGATTCTATGTTATCTACTCATGACCATAAAATGATACCTTGTATTTTATCTCATAATATTGAAACATTATGGAATGAACCTAATGTAAATAATAATTATTATCATATTTTACGAAACGCGGATGTTATATTAATTAATGAAGGACAATTCTTTAAAAATTTGAAATCAATAGTCATTGATATGGTTGAAAATTATAATAAAATTGTGTATATTTGTGGTTTAGATGGCGATTTTAAACGAGAAAAATTTGGCGAATTATTAGATTTAATACCCTATTGTGATAAAGTTAATAAATTGACATCTTTTTGTTCAAAATGTCGTAATGGAAAAAATGGATTATTCTCTTGTAGAGTTACAAAAGAAACTGAACAAATTGTTATTGGTTCTGATAACTACAAACCACTTTGTAGACAATGTTATTTATCTATATCAAAATAATATTTATATTTGTTACATTTTTTTACTTATATATTAAGTAAAAAAATTATGGTCTTACTGAGATTCGAACTCAGGTTTTCAGATTCAAAGTCTGAAGTGATAACCACTACACTATAAGACCTTTTGAACTACTGTTCATATTATTACTATATTATTCTTTATGTATATTTTTTATATATTATATTATTATGTTCTCCGAAAAACGATTTTGTAAACAATATAAAAAGGATTAATCATTATTTACAATAATTTGAACATCGTTTAAATATGAACCAGACGACTACTATAGACCCAACATTGCCGAAGAAGCGTGGTCGAAAGAGAAAGGTAATACCTCAAACTAATCTAAATACAGAAACAGTTAATATTACGATTACATTAGAAGAAAATGAAGAAATAATTCAAAATAATACAGAGCCACAATTGCCAAAAAAACGAGGCAGAAAACCAAAAGGAGGCAAATTAGTAACAAAAAAACAAGATACCATAAATTTAAATCATTCAGTTGCTAATATTGTATTACATTTAAAATGTTCCATGCAAGATTTAAATGACCATAATACAAATATTAAACAAATGGTAAATGACCCGATGATTTATAATCCAACAATACCCCCAGGTATATTAACATATAATAATGATAATACCATTTTTACATCATTTGATAATAATAATTCCATTGAAAAACCTATTGAAAAAAAGGATTATGCTTATGCCGAATTTGAACCAAAAAATTTATCAAGTGTTTCTAATATTTGTCAATCTTGTAGTATGAAAATATGTGATGAATTGCCTACTAATAATGAAGAAGAAGATGATATAAATATTAAAGATGTTAATAGTAAATTAAAAAAATTAAAGATACAATTATATAAAAACAGCAATCCAGATAAAAAATCCGCTTGTTTTTGGTGTACTTATGAATATGATAATCCTTCATGTTATATTCCAAAATATGAAAATGATAACCAAATATTTGGTTATGGTTCATTCTGTAGACCTGAATGTGCTGTAGCATATTTAATGAAAGAAAATTTGGATGATTCTACAAAGTTTGAAAGATACCATTTATTAAATCAAATATATAGTAAGGTATATGATTATAAAAAAAATATAAAACCTGCTCCTAACCCTTATTTTTTACTGGATAAGTTTTATGGTAATTTAACTATACAAGAATATAGAAAATTATTAAAAACGGAACATATGCTATTGGTTATAGATAAACCATTAACTCGTATTTTACCAGAGCTTCATGAAGATAATGAGGATTTTATTATGAATATCTATGGCGGCACAACCCAACCTAATCAAAATATTTCTGGGGTATACAAAGTAAAACGCGAAAGTGAACGTCAAAAAGGCCCTAGTAAAAAAAGTATTATGAAAGATAAATTTGGATTGGCTTGATAATTTATATATTTTAATTGGGTTTTACTTGTAAAATATTGAATTACTATAATAATTCATTTATTTTGGATATCAATTCCGGCTTTGATATAGTTTTTGGACCAACTGTATTATTAAAATCGAAATGTAATTCTTTTAGTTTATCTATATTGTAATCTATAGAACTGCTATCAACAAATCTAATAAAATAATGGGTTTGAATATTTTTATCAGTTGTATTTTTATCATATTTTCCTGCGTTTACGCCAACACGCCGTATTGAAATATGTGGATTATCATTTTTATCAACAAATATGAATTTTGAAGGTTCTATTTTCTCAATAACTGTTCTATTTACATTTTTTTTTTCCCAAATTTGAAATATACAAGGAACATTATGTTCTATTCCGTTTATTAAAAATGACTTATTGGGTAAATCATTTTCAAAAATAAGATGAAAATTTAAAGGAAATGTTTTCTTAAAACTGTCTTTTTTGAAACTTTTAGGTAATATGAATGATATAGTGTTACAATATTCACAAGATTTTTTTATAAATTTTTTAGCAATAGACGACTGTCTACCGAATGGAGGATTACCTATAATATGTATTCTATCATTTTTGTTTATAAACTCTGTAATATTTAAGTTTAAATAATCTTGTTTAATTATTTCATTATTTTCTGGTTCTAAATCATAAAATTTATAATTATTACTTATATTTTTTATATATGGAATAAATGAACCATTGCCAGCACTTGGTTCTATAATCAAATCATTTTTTGTAATTTGGATGTGTTTTTTAATATATTCAATACATAATTCTGCTATTATAGTTTTAGTATAAAATTTATCAATAATTCTTCTATTCAATCCAATATTATCTATATTATTCATAAATATATAATTGTTATATATTATTATTATAAAAATATTTACTATTCAATTTTTTTATCTAATAGGTAAATTGTTTACTAATTTTATAAGGTCATAAATAGAAGATATTATTTTAATTTTTGGCTGATTTGTTTGTATCAAATTTATTATATTATATAGAGCAACTATTATTGTTTTTTTATTATTAGGAGTAGGAGCTGGAGCAGGTGTTGGAGTTGGAGCAGGTGATGGACTTGGAGCAGGTGATGGACTTGGAGCAGGTGATGGACTTGGAGCAGGAGTAGGTGTTGGTGTTGGCGTTATAGGAGGTAGTACATTTTGTTGAAACTGACCTTGATAATTACCCGGTGGAGATGTATTCATCGTAATATCTACTTTATTTCCAATTGTATTAATGGATAAACCCATACCAAAACGTGTTGTAGATTTCCACACCAAACAAGTAAAATGACCTGTTCCTGATGAAAACCCAGGGTTATTAAAATCATACATTGAAACTTCATTATACCAATTATCAACTGCTTTTTTTAATAATGTAATAATATCACTACCATAACCTTCAAAATAAGCCAGATTTTCGCCATAAAGTGCTGAACCGCTATGCTGAAATAAATTATTTGATAACAAATAATATGCCCATTGTTGCGAAAAACTGGCAATAGTATCATCCCATATTATTGGCGGCGACTGATGTTTCGCACGATAATCATTTATATAGTTTGTAATTTCACTTTTTTGTTCGGTTGTAAAAGTAATTTGTTGTATGGACATTTATTATATAATAATAAATTATATAATAAATGAGTATATTTTTCTAAATAGTTAATAATTAATAGCATAATAAATCACAATTATGATTACAAATTTTAATTTTGTATATATAAATTACATAATTATTTATAATATAAAATATTGATAAAAATAAATAGTATAAAAAGTTTTTTATGTATATACAAATATATGTCAATACATAAAAAAGTTTGGTACGCTCCAAATAAAAAAGAAGCCTATGGAGATTTGGAGATAAAAGCAGTAATCGATTCACTAAATGATGGTTGGTTGGCTGGGTTTGGACCTAAATCTATAGAATTTGAAAGCAGAATAGCTGAAGCTTTTAGTAAAAAATTTGGGTTATTCGTAAATAGTGGTTCTTCCGCAATTTTACTTGGTTTAAAATCTTTAAATTTACAACCTGGAACTGAAGTATTAACTGCGGCGTGTACATTTTCAACAACATTAGCGCCGATTATTCAATGTGGATTAAAACCTATTTTTTGCGACGTAGAACTTCAAACATATGTCCCTTCAGTAGAACAAATAGTAAGCAAAGTAACAGATAAAACAAAAGTTATCTTATTGCCAAATTTAATAGGTTCTAAACCTGACTGGGAAAAAATACGTGAAAGAGTTGGAAATGATATTATTTTATTTGAAGATTCTGCTGATACTATAACAAGTACACCTTGGACAGATCTCGCAATTACTAGTTTTTATTCTAGTCATTTAATTACAGCAGGTGGGTCTGGTGGTATGTTATTAGTTAATGATGAAAAATATTTAAAACTCGCCACTATGTACAGAGATTGGGGACGTATTGGTGATAATTCCGAAGATGTAAGCAAACGTTTTGAGTATACAATAGATGGCATTCCATATGATTATAAGTTTTTGTATGGTGCAATTGGATATAATATGAAAAGTTCAGAAATGAATGCGGCATTTGGATGTGTTCAATTAGACCGCATTGACGAAATAAGATACAAACGTAAAACAATTTTTAATCGTTATTTAGAAAATTTAAAAGATGTTTCTGAAATAGTATTACCGGTTAACATTTTTCAATCTGATTGGTTATCTTTTCCACTTACTACAAAAGATAGAATGCCATTATTAACTTTTTTAGAAAATAATAATATTCAAACCCGTGTTTGTTTTGCTGGTAATATTACCAGACATCCTGTATATCGTGAATATTTGGAAGATTTTCCAAATTCAGATAAAATTATGGCTGAAGGATTTTTATTAGGTGCGCATCATGGTATGAGCATTGAAGATTGCGATTATGTTTGTGATAAGATTAAAGAATTTTTCAAAAAAAGCATTTAATAAGTATATTTTTAATGTTGTGAAAAGAATGTTTCTTCATTATTTAATTCTCTATTGTATGGTTGAAATGGAGGATGATGAAATGGAGGATTATGAAATGGAGGATTATGATATGGTGGATGATGAAATGGTGGATAATGAAATGGAGGATAATGATATGGTGGATAATGATATGGTGGATAATGATATGGTGGATATAAATGAGGAGGAGTTGGAAATTGATATTGATTATTATATTCTCCACTTATATTGTTTCGTGATAAATCCATAGGTGGCAATACGCAGGGTATTATATTACCATTTATATCGCGTTTACAATCGTTACAATCGTTATAATTATCTAACATATTTTGTATATAAATTTCTTGGTTTTCTATAGCTAATTTATTCAATTCATCATATTCATTTAACAACCCATTTATTTTATAATCATTAAATAATCCATAATAAGGGTAGCCATTATATGAATAACCAATATAAGGATAATTATTATAAGGATAACCAATATACGGATAAAACGACATTATAATATATATATCTAAAATAATATTTTATTACTATAAATGCTTACATTATTCACATTATTAAACACATATTTATATAAGTAAATTATTGTATAATTAAAAATAATAGAAAATATAATAAATATAATATTATAATAAATATTATATAACAATGTCAAAATATGTTTCATGTTTTCTTATGGGGGGATTAGGAAACCAATTATTTCAATTATTTGCTACAATAGCTTATTCAATGAAACATAAACGTAAATTAATATTTCCATATGCTGATAAATTATATACAGGAACCATTAGAAATACTTATTGGGATAGTTTTTTACATACATTAAAAATGTATACTATGTATGATAATAAAAATCATTTTACAAATGATATGTTAACTATATTTACTCGTTATAAAGAATACTCTTTTGAATTTAATGAAATACCATCTTCAGATTATGATAAATTATTATTATTAGGATATTATCAGAGTTATAAATACTTTGAAAATGAAAAAAATAGTATTTTTTCTCTTATACGCCTTAGAAAACAACAGGAAAATATATTATTAGAAAATCCTTTATTTTCTTCTTATAGTAATAAAATAAGCATGCATTTTAGATTAGGAGATTATAAAGAAATACAAAATTGTCATCCATTAATGCCTTATGAATATTACGAAAACGCATTAGATTTTATTGTAAATAATAATTCTGATTATGTTTGTAAAATGGATAATTCTCAATTTAATAAAACATTTATTAAAGTAGACGATGACGATAATGATGAATACGAAGAACACGAAGAAAAAGCTAATACAAGCATATCTACAAATGTATGTCAAATATCTATTAATAATGAAAAAGACAACGAAAAATACAACGAAAATAAAAAACACGAACAAACAAAATATAATGTATTTTACTTTTGTCAAAAAGAAGATAATGAAGTTGTTTCTGTTATAATAAACAAACTAAAACAGAAATTTACAAATGTTTCGTTTTTCAAAGTAGATGATGAACTACCAGATTGGAAACAACTATTATTAATGAGTTGTTGTAAACATAATATAATAGCAAATAGCACTTTTAGTTGGTGGGGTGCGTATTTTAATGATAATTCTAATAAAATTATATGTTATCCAAGTAAATGGTTTGGTGTTAGCATTAATCATAATGTAAATGATTTATTCCCACCTGAATGGAATAAAATAGTAATTTCGTAAAAAATTGAATTCAATAATAATATAAAAATAATATGATATTTATTATAAAATCACATTATTATTAACCATGGCTGAATATAAACTTTATTATGATATGATTATTGAATTACCTATTGTTCAAGAATTAATAAAAGAAAATAAAAAATTAATAAAAAAAAATAAAATTTTGAAATATAAAAATAAAGCATTGACTAGTATTTTATATGAATTGTCTACTAATGTTTCACAAAGACCAAAATTGCGTAATAATAAAACTACTATTCCACTTGTTAAAGTTAAAGAAGAAAAACTGGATGAACCAACCCTATGTGATACATTAGCCGACGATACCGATAGCGTAGTGTTTATTGATAATGTAAATTTAAAAGAAAATATTGTTTATGATTTAGAAGAAGATGAAGATGATTTAAATAATGGGTTTGATGATAGTAATGAAGAAGCGCAAAATATTATTAAAGATTTAAAAAATGAATTGAACAAAACAGAAGAAGAAGAAGTAGAAGAAGAAGAAGTTGAAGAAGAAGAAGTTGAAGAAATTGAGAAAAAGGAGGGTGCGTCCGAGGGAACCATAGGTTCCCTGGAAGAAGTAGAAGAAGAAGAAGTTGAAGAAGAAGAAGTTGAAGAAGAAGAAGCTGAAGAAGAAGAAGTTGAAGAAATTGAGAAAAAGGAGGGTGCGTCCGAGGGAACCATAGGTTCCCTGGAAGAAGTTGAAGAAGAAGAAGTTGAAGAAGAAGAAGTTGAAGAAATTGAGAAAAAGGAGGGTGATTCCGAGGGAACAGTAGGTTCCCTGGAAGAAGTTGAGGAAGAAGATGAAGAAGTAGAAGAAGTTACAATCAAAGGTAAATCATATTATACATCCAATAAAATAAGCGGAATTATTTATGAAATTACAAAAGATGAAGAAGTTGGTGATGAAGTAGGGGTCTTTAAAGAAGGTAAGGCAGTATTTCACAAAAAATAATTATATTATAATTACTTGTCAACTAAATTAGTAGATAAAATAAAAATATAATTTTATATATGTAAATAAAAAATTATATATTTTTTTTCGTTTTTCTCGATTTTATCGATTTTCGTCGTTTTATTTTCTTTATTTTATTTGTGCGTTTTTTACCGCCTTTTTTTTCTGTTTTTTTGTTTTCAAATTCCTTTAAACTATTGAATAAAGAAGAATAAAAATTCGCGTTTTCAGATGACATTATTTTTGTCATATCACTTTCTATTTTTTCTATAAGGTCTGTAATTTTTTTATTTCTATTTTTATTATCAACATTCTCATACCATAAATTTATTAATACATATAATTCTGGAACCTCTTTCTTAATGTGCTTTAGTATTTCAATATTATCATCTTTATATTTTTGTTTTAATAACTTTCTATTATCATTTTTATCAATAAAATCACCTAATTTATCTGCTAACAATTCTTCATAACTTTTAGTTTCGTCAACATTATCACCAATTTCATCTTCATTTTCATCATCCTTATATTTTACATCAATTGTTTTATTATCATCAATTGAATAAATTGTTTTCTTATTTTTATTCTCAATACTCTTTTTCTTAGAAAATACTTTTTCTTCCAAAAAATTACCTAAGTTGTTGCTTTCGTAAACGCATTTTAATTTTTTATATTTCTCATCATTCATTTCTCCTTTTAAAAAATCAGCCAAAATATTTATTTCATAATTATCATTTTTTGTATCGTGTAATATATCTATGTAATAATATTTATTTGTTATTTTTTTTGTTTTATCATTATTCATTAATTTTCTTAAAATATCTATGATATTTATTTTATTTTTAATAGTGGTTGAAGTAGTGTCTGATAATGAATTTTCAATAGTATCTTGTAATAATTCATTTTTAGTTTCTTTATTTTGATATTTTTGCAATATTTCATAAAATTTTTTAAACTCTTTTTCGTTATAAAGTTTTATCATTAAATTTATATTGCTTCCTTTTTCTTTTTCTTTTTTTGCTTCCTTCCAATAAGCAACAGATTTACGATATGTATTATCTTCTTTATAATTATTTTCAATAGTTTCAAAAGAATTTTCATCCAATAACTTTTTGTATTTTGAACCCTTTTTTGAATTCAACCACCGATTAAATATAATATATTCTTTTATTAACTCTTTATAAAAAGGATTATTTTTCAAATCATTTAACCAAACAATTCGCTGAAATGTATATTTTTCTCCATTCAAAATAAGATAAGTATAATTATCTTTTATATCCATAGTAATTATTTTTTTAACATTATTTGTATTAAATATACTATTTAATAAATTCTTAGCGTTTTCTCCCAAATCGCTTGTTTCTTCTATTGAACCGTATTTATTTTCATAGGAATTATTTATCTCTTGTTCTATTATTTTTTCATTAATATGAAATAATGCCTTTAACATTACCATTATATTATGTAAATTATTTTCATCGGGCTCACTTAAGTTCTCTGGACTACCATATTCTGAACCAGATTTTGTAAGTTTATTAATAAATGTATTTTTATTAAAGAAAAAATTTACAATTTTGTTGTAAGGTTTATTCAAAATTACTCCTTCATTATACCGATATAAGTTTGTAAAAAAAGGATATTTATTTAAATCAGTTGTATTTTTTACTTCAGGATGATATAGATAACCACTATCAAAATATATTTTATGATTACCTGGTATATTAGTATTCATAATTATTTTTATTGGTATTATACTTGCTTTTAATTGATTTTCTGTTACAGTTTTTTTATTAGACATTATATTATAAATTTTTAACTTATAATATAATTAGATTTTTTTACCTAATAATTACTATATTGTGAATTATTATTCGCTTCACCAACATCTTTTTTTTGAGATTTGGCTTTATCTAATATTTCTTTTGCTTTCTTGATATCTTCCTCGCTTACTTCAGCGTTTTCTAATAATTCTATATGATAATTTTTAAATTCCTCTGGTAAACAAAAAAACACACTATCTTCATGGAACAAATATTCAAAGCATATTGTAAATAAAATTGTTATAAATAATGCTACATATATTTCACGTGTTCCCATCCACGCAATCGCGAATACTAATATTTGTTTACTAAATGTATATTTCAAATAAGATTCCATAGTTTTACTCAATTTGATATTTACGAATCTGGACGCTATATTTAGAGTTATTATCATAAGGCCAGCAAATATTTTACTATTATTCATTACTTGAACTTGATTATGTAAATAACTAAATATATTGTCATTTTTATTATTTTTCGCCATTCTAAATTATAAATAATTATGATATTTTATTATACAATAATTATTTTATGGTAATGTGCTAATCGGTTTCATTTTCTCTTCTGTAATCAATTTACTTTCTATTATAGAAAATTCACAAGTTTTATCGCATGGATTACATTGATTACTAATAAATGATACTTGTGGAAAAATATGTTGCATCATATCTGGTTTAATAATTGTATTTTTATGTTTTAATGTGTTACCATCACAATATTCTTTAATAAATTGGTCTTTTAATGCTTGTTTAGCATCATTTACGTGTATTTTTGTTTCAGAAATTTCATCTAAATATAAACCAAAATATTCGGCATATTTTAATGGTTTTGTTTCCATTATTTTTTGCGAAACTTTAGCGATTTCGCTATTTTTAATGGTAGTTTCAACATTGTTTAAAAAAGCATAAGATAAATCTGTAAAGTTTTCGCTAATTACTTGCATATTCTCTACATAATCACTTTGATAAAATAAAATTACTAATCCACAAACAAACAATCCTAAGTATTTATCTAAAGAACTATAAAATATTATAATGAGAACAACTATTAATCTACCAAAACTCAAATTACTAAATAATACAAATTGTTCTGGATATGATAATAATAGGAATAATATTATAATTGGAATAAATTGTAAAATTGTATATTTCATATGATGTACTAAAATATAGTTATACTTTATTTTTTATGATTTTTTACTAATTTAGTAATTTAGCGATTTTTATATCTACTATAAAACCGTAAGTTCTCAACAAAATATTATCTATTCATTTTTTAAGTATAATATAATTAAAATAAAATGTCTTTAGTAACAACGGCATCTTTATGGACAAATGAAGATAATCAAAAAAAAAGAACTCCAACTATGAGAAGAACTATTAAATTAAAACCAAATT
>Ga0214923_10004712_pt1 | contig 16303 bp, 6 predicted proteins | sample LL1510_MetaG_FD_177993 | JGI IMG/M metagenome (GOLD analysis project Ga0214923, IMG submission 177993) | Freshwater microbial communities from Lake Lanier, Atlanta, Georgia, United States - LL-1510 | ecosystem: Environmental > Aquatic > Freshwater > Lake | place: USA: Georgia | collected 2015-10-15
AATGCTACACATCTGAAGCCACCAGTGGTCGCCGTATAGCATTTCAACAACAAACAACAGTAAACTGGAATTCTGCTATTTCTGCTGGAGATGTTATTCGTTATGATGTAGATAATAAACAATTTACAAAATCAATTGCAGATCCAGATTACGATGAAAATGGTTTTTCTAATGCAGAAGTAATTGGAATAGTAGAAAAAATCGAACAAATATCTGGCGTTACTTATGCAACAATAGTTACTTCTGGGCTTATGACGTATCCCGGATTAAATGCGACGATAGCGGGAATTTCTGCATCCGCTGGTGGAATTGGAGGAACAGACGTTTTTTTCTTAAGTCCAACAATTCCGGGTGGAATTACCTTTGAATTAATGGAACAAAGAGGTTTTATCGTAAAACCAGTATTACAAGTTTGTCCCGTATCTGGTACAAATTATAATTCAATTGTTATAAACTATCTTGGTTATGAATCTTCCGATTCAGCAGATGCGTCATTTAGAAGTTCAGAATCAACAATTGGCGATATGAAAATTGTAGATAATAATTCATCCATTCCGGATGGATGGGTTGATGCTAGTACTCCAAAATTTTTACCAATTGCTGAATATTCAAATGCTTATGGTTTATATGGAACCAATTATGGTTCTTACGAAAAACTATCTGTAAACGGATCTTTTTCTTTCGTTTCTGGTCTTGTTGGAAAATCTATAAGACCAGTAAATCAGACATCAAAAAGAGGAGTAGGTGCATACGGGTTAGTCATAAGTGCAAATACTGTAGAAAATTATATTGTCGTAGAACATAATTCTAGCGATGAAGTTTTATGGAATAATAGTTATTCCTCTTATGAAATATCAGAACCTGTTGCAAATTTAACAAAAGTAACTGTGACTTCTGGTGAAATTACACATTTTAAAACACCAAAAATTTCATTAAATGTAGATGCAAAACTTGGAACACCAAGACAGATTATAGATTTTTCAACAAAAACTTTACTTCGCGTAAAACCTGATACTGTTATTTCATATCTCCCATCAAATATTAATTTTAACAATGTTGTTATTGGTGGAACCATGTCAACAGAAAATGTGGCAAATGTTGATTCTAAATTGGTGAATCTTGAAACAAGAATACAAGTTTTAGAACAAAAACTAGGAATCTAAAATGCCATCAATTCGTGGTAGTAGCCAGTTTAAAGCAATACAAGGTATCACGATTTATGGTGTAACTGGAAATACTGGACCACAAGGACCACGCGGAATTGATTTAACCGGACCTACAGGACCAACTGCTGATAAAGTATTTACAGGAATTACTCTATCCAATTTTAAACTTGTTAGCATATTCCAAAATGGAACTACCTATGCTGCAACTGGATTGTTTAAAGGAGCAACAGGAAATACTTTAATTTTATTAGATGGAAAAACAGGTTCAACTGGAACTGGTTATATTTTTAAAAACAGTTTACCATCCGATAAAACTATAACTATTAGAAAATTAGAAGGCACAACGGGAATTCGATCTTCTATTGAATTAACAAATGAAAATTCAAATACAGAAATTTTAATTAATGTTGATCGTTATGATGGAACATACACGCATCTGTATGGTGATCTTACTGATATTTTAGCAACTGATGGATCTGGTAATTTAGTTGGAGCAACATTAGGTTCTGCAAAGTATGGAAATTTAGCACAATCAATAAAAATCAATAAAACAAATATTTTTGAAAAAACCGAATCTTCAATATTTGGAACTACTGATCAACCATTTAATATAGCGCAACCTCCTATTTGGTTTATAAAACCAACTGTTTTAGAAAAATCAAGTAGATCTAAAATATTTTCTCTCGATGCATTTAATATAATGCCCGGAGGAATTAGTGGCGAGATTTCATGTTATATTGAAGATCCCAGTGCATTAAATTCATTTTCTTTGCATATACAAAACGGAAAATGGACAGAACAAAATATTCCTCCTATAATATCTACCATTGATGATAATCTTGTTTTATTTCCATTTAATAAAATTCCATGTCCATTAGAAAATCAAAACGTAATTATACATTTTATTAATATTAATGGAAAATATTACGGTTATATATTTGGAAAAAATAGCAATATAGATGATTTCTTTTGTAGAGATGTAAATCCACCACCATTGCCAATACCTGCTACAGTAATATTACAAAATTATAATGGAATCACAGGAGCGTGCTGCACGGGAATTAGTGGATGTACATATACAACATATCAATTATGTGATGGTTTTTTTGCGGGACCAGGAAGTACCTGTGGAATAACTGGTTCCTATCTTTGTTCACAACAAAATGGATCTTGTTGTGTAAAAAACACAATAGACGGAAAGATAAACACATATTGTATAGAGAATATAACTGCAAATGATTGTTTATCACTTAATAATAATTCAACCGAAGCAGTTTTTAATGGCATCGAATCAATATGCTCTAATATAGATTGTTCTGAATGTTTTGAAGATAGAGGAGCATGTTGTGATGGAAAAGGAAATTGTACATCAAAAACTCAAATTGATTGCATTTTAAGTGGAGGTAATTTTTTAGGAAAAGGAATTTTATGTGTTGCAAATTCTAAAGATCCTGTTTGTTCCACAGGAACTGGTGCTTGTTGTGCTGTAACTGGTTCATGTACAAATACAACAGCAGAAACGTGTTTTGAAAATGGTGGTTATTATTTTGGGGCAAATTCTATTTGTTCTGGCGTCACATGTAATTCGTCTTTACGTTGTGGTGGATTTTTACAAACACCACTTAAGCCTGGAGATTTATTCGGCGGAGGTATGGTTGTTGGAATTTATAGCCCAAGTAAATCAAAATTACTAGGAGGCAGACATGCATTTTCTCGTCATGGTACTACTTTAGATTTTATGTCCAATCAAGAAACTATAAGTGATTATTATCAAAGTGAAGGAGATTATATTGGTTATGGATTCACTGGAGAAAATTGCGCTGCTCTTCGTCAAAAAGATACAGATTCATATTATCTAATTGTTTCTATGTATCCGGCGTCTATTGATGGCAGAGGAGAAGCAATTGACCCAACTCAGGAAGAAGCAATACAAGATGAATTTGCTTGGTTTGGTGATGGCATTGCATGGGGTCCTATGTTATCACCAACCACATATTCATATGATGATTTTACTTTCTTAGATAAAACATATGAAAAAGAATTTTTACAGTATGGTGAAGGTTTTTACGGCATAACAGGAGAAAGTTTAGATAATATAAAATCCAATACTTTTCAATCTTGCTATTCAACACGAAAAAATGGAACAGATGCAATTGCTCGTTTATTTGCAAGAAATGTAAAAACATCAAATGGATTATGGCATAGAAATTGGGGATTGTATAATACTATTAGAATGCTTTCTGCTGATAATGCAAATTACTTGAAGATAAACAGTGGTTCAATATTCACATATGATGAATTTGCTTCAGGAATAACTATGAATTCACTATGGGCTTTGAAATTGTTTGATAATAACAATTTTCAAAATTCTCATGGATTGACTGCAAATCCAGAACAACTTACTGATTGGTATATCCCAAGTCACGATGAGTTAGCATTTATTGCCGCAAATACAGTTAATGATTCCAGTAATAAATATTATGGATTTAATGTGAATCAATATCTTTTATCAAACAATGGAGTTCCATTATACGGTTGGCATTGGTCTTCAACCGGATCTTTTGACATAACTGATCCAGAGGAGGGAATTTATACAGCGGGAAAACCACAACATGGATCAGTTGCATGGGCAATGTATTTTGATTCTTTAGGCGATTCTGAAAAGTATAAAGTAAAGAAAGAAAAAAGAATAGAGAAATTAAAAGTAAGACCAATACGAGCACTTCGTTGTGATGGCGGTAAACCATCAAGCACAAGTGATTCTTATAAATTATGGAAAGTACCAGATCTATTGAGAAATAAATTTTAATGCCATTTTATTCATCAACAATACCAAGTAATTTAGTAGTATCTGGCGTAACCTATATTCGTGGTGCCACAGGACCAACAGGTCCCATAGGAATTACTGGGTTTTCTATTACCGGACCAACAGGAATAAGTGGTCCTTTATACATTTCTTCTGAAATATTTGGTTATACATTTGGCATAACCTATACGAACAATATATTTGTTTCATTTGGTATTACTGCACCAAATGGTTCATCAACCAAACCAGCACTTTCAGATTTTGTTATTCAAGAAACTGGTGATGCTTCTAATTTTAGTCTATTTGCAGGATTCTCTGGACCATATCATTTACTGTTTAAAACAATAAAAGTAGAGGGAGAAGTTACTGCGGGAATTAGTTTTGATTCTTTTTATATTGAAAGTCCTGCTGCAACTACTTCTATATTTGGAAGAACTGGTGGTTTATTATATTTAAATGCGGGAACAGGTCCTGGAAATCTTTCTGCCACACCAACAAAAGATACAACAACTCGATATAACAGAAATATAACAACTCCGGTTTTAGGAAGTTTGCTTGGAATTACTTTAGATAATTTTACATTTAAAGTAAATCAAGATTATACTTCTCAATTTAAAACTGGATATACTGGTAATTTAAATTGGATTAATGTTGAAAACAACAAAGTAAATCAAGTATTAAATGAAGTTAATATTTCATATTCTTTAACATCAAATACTTCTGGTGTATTTAATAGAACGGATCAGGGAGTTTTTATAACTGTAAAAGATGAAGATGGAAATCTTTACCCAAAAATTTCTTTTAGAGCAGAAGGAATAACTCATAATAATAATCCCGAGTCTGTTGGTGTTGCTCTTACTGGACCAGTTCAAATAGATATAATTGGAAAAGGAATAACATATTCTAATCAAACGTATTCTTCATCTATTGTTGGTTCATGTTGCTATTGTACAAATGATCAAGAGGGAACACAATCAGTTGTAAATAGAACATGTTTTGATTATGTTAATAAAACATTTTGCGAAAATATAAAAGGAAATTTTAGTTTTAAATCATGTAATGAACGTTATCTAACAGGAGATTGTTATTCCGGTGGTGTATGTTGTGTAAATGGTGTTTGTATTGAAACAAATAAAGAAGTATGTAATAAAGTATTTGGAACATTTTTTGAAAATATAAGATGCTTAGATCTTAATTTAAAAGGTGGTTGCCCAAATACATGTAATGTGTCTAATGAAGATGCATCTTGTTGTGTAAATGGAACTTGTTATTCATTACCATTAAGTGATGCATCTGAAGAAATCTGTAGAGGATTAGAAGGCGTTTACGCAGAAGTTTCTTGTGACGAAAGAAATTGCTGTATTGATGGAATATATGGTGCATGTTGTTTTGGTAAAACTAGTTGTGTGGATAATTTGACTCCAAAAGAATGCGCCGATCAAGGTGGTGTTTATCAAGGTCCAACGAGTATTTGTTCTAGTTCTTCGTGCTGTACTGATACATTAGAAAATAGAATTAAAGCATCTAGAGTTATTACTGATGAAAATATTGAAGTAAAAGGAGATTTACAAATTGGTGATTATTTTGCCGGCGGAATAGTCGCGGGATTTGTTGGGTATCCCCCTCCTTCCGGTTTTGATACTTCTGGTTATTTTGCAAAAGGTGAAATAATTTCAGAAATAGAAAATGTAAAATCATCTGGAGTTAAAAATTATGTTGCAGTAAATGGCGTATTTAATTCTAAATTAAATTGCAACTGTTCGAATTTTTCTCCATCAAGATATGTTTCTTCTAAAAATTTAGGAAATAGTAACGGTAAAATTTTATTAAAAGACATAAAATCTTTATCTGGATATAGTGATAAATATAGATTAACTTTTTATAACAGATTAACAGATGTTTGTTTTGATGAAGAAAATAAAGCATGTAACGATGGAGGCTACAAAAAATATGGTTTTAATTCTGTTCTTGCATATAAACAATTTTCAAAACAAATTCATGGTGAAACCATTCCAAATGCTTGGATATTAATTGTTGCTCCCGAAGATTTTGGTGATTCGGTATCATTTGGAATGAGTATGTCTGTATCTGGTTTTAATATTCCAGAATATATGTCAAATTATACTGATAATTTATGGCAAAATAATTTATTAACACCATATGGTACAACGGTTTTTGATGGACTTTTGAATACTAGATTGTTTGATGAAACAAGCATAGAAAGAAACACTTGGTTTATAAAAAACAATTATATTATTAATGGTTCATTAATTAGCATAGATCCTCTTGCCATGCTTCGTTTTAAACACACAAAAGCAACATATTGGCAATCCGCAATAGATGAAGCACAGATAATAAACAATGAGTCGTATTTTAAGGAAAAATACAAAGAAATGTGGTATGCAGTAAATACACAAAATACTGCTTTATATCAAATCAGTGCAAAAAATAAACAAATTTATAATGGTTATTCAGATTGGTATATACCAAGTGCTTTAGAATTGAATATGGTATATCACAATTTGGATAAAATTAATCAAGGAATCATTTATAATTCAACTAATTCTTCTTGGAAAACAATGTCACATCAAGACAAATACTGGACTTCTACAACTGGCGGTAAAGTAATAGAAGTTAAATCTGTAAATTCTGGTTTATTTGGTGCAAAAAGTTATGAGAATTATAATTTTTCATTAGAAAATCCAATTTCATCAACAGATGTATTAATGGATACATGGAAAAAATATAAAACAACTCAAGCACATCGCGCTTATACTCAGGATTTTTCAACAGGAAAAATGGTTTCTTTATTGAAATCTTCTCCACAGGCTAAATTAAGGGCATGTAGAATGGTTCCTATATACTTTAAAACTAACAATTTTGATAATCAATTTGAATTTAGTTTTAAAACAATGAACACATGCTCCTCCTGTAGATAAGAAAGTAAATAATGGCAAACAACATTGGATATAGTTCAATATTTCCAAGCACTGGTTTTGCTAGTGCTGGTTCAGTTGGTCCTACTGGTTCTACAGGACCAACCCAAACAATTCCAGGACCAACAGGACCTATTGGAGTAGATTCAACATATATTACTCAAGTTAATGTTGATTCATCTGGGCAAGTAGAATTTACTTTGTCTGATGGAACCGTTGTATCTCCCGGCATATTTAAAGGTGTAACTGGAATTTATGCAGGTCTTACTGCTACTTCTATTGGCTCTGGTATTCCTGTTTTAAAAGGAGTATGTGGAGGAATAACTTTAGAATTTTATAACTTTAGAACTGGTGGAGTGCTTGGTGTTTCATACTCATCTGCTGATAATTTAAAATTTACCATATTAGAACAAAATACTGGTGGTGGAATATCTGCTTCGACGCAAAATAATAGAATTGTGTATTTTAAACAAAGAAATTACATAATGTCTACGGATTTGTCACCAGAACGAGCAACTTCAGCAAATCGTGTTGGAGATACAGATTATGGTTATATTAATTTTGGAAATGAGTCTGGTGGAAGAAATGTTGTTGCTGATATTCGTGACACATTACTGACTATTGGTCCAATTGAACGCGGGGAAAGGATTGTTAGTACAGATACTTTCTTTGATCAAGGAAGCACTGAAGGAATTACTTTAGACATTTCAAGAGCAACTGTTTATCAATTGATAACTCCAATTGGAATTAAAGCATTTAAATATGATCCTATTCCAGATGGACAAGTAATGTCTGTTACCTTATTCGTAGATGGTGAAGATGTTTGGAATTTTCCTAGCGATGTTGTGTTTGATGAAGAAAGCAAACCAATTTTCTTTCCCGGTATGAATATTCTTCATATGTGGAAAACTAACGAAGATGATAATTGGAGAGCACATTTTACTGCCAGAGGATTTGGTATTAATCAAGCCATAAATCCGGGCTTGAAAGGATCTTGCTGTTACTTTGATGTTGATGATGAAAAACATTGCGAAGATTATGTAACTCAAACCTATTGCGATGAACGAGAGGGAACTTTTGAAGCAATGGTTCCTTGCACAAAAAACAAATGTATTGTTGATACCAATCAAAAAACATATGATGGAGTTTGTTGTTCTGAAGGCAGATGTATTTCTGAAATTGATCCAAATTTTTGTCAAGCAATAAATGGTCAATTTATTTCTGGAATTACTTGTGGCGAAATTGGTTTATTTCCAGATAATAATGCAGATAATTTTACAACATACAACCTAGATGGTAGTGTAAATGTTCTTTCTGGTTTATGTTACAATTACTGTAAAGATACTTCCGTATATTGTTGTAAAGATGGAGAGTGTCTTGGACAATTGACAGAGGAATACTGTAAATATCTTGGTGGAAAAACTATAAAAAATGTCAATAGTTGTATAGAGGCAAAGTGCTGTGATTTAATAAATGCGCCTGGATCTTGCTGCATTCCAGATGAAAACGGTTATCGTTGCCAAGATGTTCAAACACCATATGAATGTAATACCACGCTGAACGGTATTTACATGGGAAAAAATACAAACTGCGAATCTACTAGATGTGATTGCAATTCAGTTCTTAAAACTTGCTATAAATGTTCATCTCTTCCAGTAGATGGACAGTGTAATTGTCAACAAGTATCGGTTAACTTACAACCAGGCGATACATGTGAAAATTATAATTCATTTGATAATGCTTTTTATTTTACCACCGAATCACAATGTAATGATTTTTGTGAACCAGTTGATTGTTATAGATGTTCTTCTTCTAATTGTGTTGATAAACAATTGTGTGGTCAATGCACCACTAATTCAAGCGCATTTCAAACTGGTACATGTGATGATTCACCTTGTGCTACAAAAAAATGTTATAAATCATGCAATCAAACTACTTGTCAGTGCCCATTTATTAGTGTGCTAGCAGATCAAGAATGCCCGCAAACATATCCTAATGATTCTTGTGATTGTTTACCAGATTGTGGTGAAATTGAGAATGAACAAACTGTTGCATGTTTTTGGTGTTTTGCACATATTCAAAATGGAACAATCAATGATTCTGATAATTTTTTATTAAGTCCTATTGTATTACAACCAAATGATGGAATGATGGGTGGCTTTATCAAATATCAGGGTTTATATGATGGAAGATTTTATGATCCAAGCCTAGAAAATAGTCCAAAACAATGGCAAAGAATTCAACCAGATGTGCCCAATGTAGATAATTTATCCATTTTGAATAGAACTCAGGATGATATAGATAATAACATTTTTACCCTAGGGCAGTATTTAGAATTTAATGGATACAAAACTATTGCACAAATAGTAGCAGATCAAGCCGCATGGAAGAAAAGGTTTATTAAACAATCTCAAGCGCCATATCGGGCAGTAGCAATAATTGATGAATCTACTAAAGATAAATTAGATAATAAAACTATTGATGATGTTTCTATTCAAACCAAAACTGGTTTAAAAACAATTCAATTAGATTCACAAAATGATCTATATACTCCCATTCAAATTCCATATTTTATAGAAGAATGGCCTGATAATGTTTTTGATTCAGAATACCCTGTAGACACGTTAAGATGTGATCGAAATACGGAAGCAGATGTAATTGGTGTTCGTGGTAAATTTAAATGTTATTATGTTGGATCATATACTAAAACTAATGATCTTGCTGTAACTAGAAAAAGATGTTTAACTAGATTTGGTTACACACCAGAGCAACAAATCGATTGTAAATTGTGTGATCCAATTCAATCTGTTGCTCTTTCTGTGCCACCCAATTCTCCACCAATACCACCAGATTCGCCAATTCCAACAGGTGCTGATACGATTGAACCATACCAAGACGAAATACAAAGTGGAATTTTGGCGCCTTTTCCCCCATTATGGGGAAGAATAACATATAAATTTGATCTAAAAACATGTCAAACAACAAGAGTTGCTAGAACAACGCATAATTTGCGGTTATTAAACTATAAAACAATTACAGATATGTGTTTAGCAACTTTTAATGGTGAATTAAAATATTTTATTGATTTGTTACACACGGATTATACACAAATAGATTTACCATTTAATGATCCTAATGGTAGAAGAAAAGTTATTGATATTATGGTTCGTGGAATTAAAGAATCTATGGGTGTTCCCGAAACTATTAATTTTAATCCACCAGCACAACAAATAGAGTTTACTCTCACAAATCCATATTATAATAGACTTCTTGGTAATTATGTTTTTGAAGATCAAACACCAGAGATTTCTTGGACTGAGTGGATAGACAGTCCACTTTTTGGTAAAAAATTATTTGGTGCCGGATGTGTGGCTGAAGGTTATGTACAATATGATCCATATATGTTATGTAATGTAAAAAGTTACAAAGGAAAAGGAATAGAATGGTCTTATTTTCTTGCCACAGATCAATGTCCAAGTAGCACAAAATGTAAGGATTTATGGTTTAATAATAATGTAGATGCATTTATTCCAAATGATACACCTTCTTTAAATTATGCAATTGCATCTCGTTTTTCTTCTTTTACAAATTTATACAGACTTGGAATGTACGGAGATAAAATTAATATACTATGCGCCGACGAGTACCTTCCTCAATGCACAACATTTGATAATGAAGATACAGATGGTTATTCTTCTTTTACTTCTTCTGTGTTTTATCCACACAAACAAGAATTATTACATGGATCAAGTCGTAATACTTCAACCGGAGAGATGTGGTTTGAAGTTCCTTCCGCGTCGCCGGGCGCGGTATGTACGGGAGAAGTAATATTTAATGATGCAACTGGTGAAATAAAGACTGTCATTCCAGATCCAATTAGAGATCGTATTGGATATGTAAATGATAATGTAATATTTACTGAGGGACAACCTTGGTATGATGTTTATCAACTGGTAATTAGACCTTCATTTGGTACTTACGAATTATGTGCAACTAATAATGATGGTTCAGATAATGGGCGGTTTGAAAACTTAAGAAACGGAATTCCAAGAGGTATTTTGGGAAGAAATCTTCGATATAATTTAGATTCATATAAAACATATACAGTCTTTTATAATCGTCCAAATACAACTCAACTAAACGGCCCAAATCAAAAATCATTATCAGAGGCACAAAATACAGCAGTTCCAATTGTTTTTGTGCAGGGCTCGCATTGGGTTACATCTTGTGGCACTTATAGTTGTTGTGAAAATGGATTTTGTTGCTGCGACGGAAGTGGATGCTTTGATCCGTGTGCTTCGCCTGGGGCAGATTGTGGTGGTGGCACAACTCCAAGTCCTGGCGGTGGTTCAGATGGCGAATCCGGTCCTAGCGTTAATAGTTGTTCTGGGGGACCACAAGATGTTCCAACCGTTCAATATTTTTTAGTTGCTCCATCAACTGTAACACAAACACAACCATCAATTAAAATTAAAACGGGAGACAATACAAAATTAGTAAAAATAGATGAGGGACTTTGTGTACATATGATATGTCCCACATGTGAGTTGTACGAAAGTTGCTAATATGTCTATAAATTTTAGAACAAGATCTCAAACAATAGTAAATTATAGTAGTTACATTCAAAATAATGAAGTAACTGGTTGTTGTTATGTTTATGCAAGTAACACAAATACCACAGATCGATATGATGATTACACTTTATCACAATGTAATCAAGAAAATGGTTATTTTATGGTCGGAGCATGTGATGAAAATAACACAATAACTCCATCAAGCATCGGTTGTTGTTGTGGTTGTGCTTTAAAAACTCCAGAAACAAATAGATTTTTAAAAAACACTACGTTATGCGAATGTGAGTCAATTGGTGGAAAATGGACACTTAATGTTGATTGCTCTTCTAGTTTGCCAACAGAGCAAGAAAATACTTTATGTAAAAACGGAACACTAGAACAATCTAATGTTATTGATTTTAGAGAAAAAAAAGCATGCTGCCATCCAGAAATTCAACAAGATGGAACAATTTCCGCAGAATGCACTGATGTGTGCAATGAAAAAGAATGTGCTGATAAAACAATATTTCCATACGTTTCTACCTTCTATAATAACGGAAGAAAATGTAATGAATCAGTAGGTGCTTCAATTCCTGTTTCTTTGGAATGCCAATTAAATGAAACAAATTTGAATGTATTAAACTCGTGTGATAATGGAACTAATTTGTTTTGTTGGATCTCTGGACAAGGAACATCAGCTCGGTGTTCTCTTAAAGAAGGATTTTATGACAAATATTTTGCTGGTAAATATTTAAATAAAATTACTCATTACGTTGCAACGATTCAAAGATTAGATTATTCTTCTGGTGAAGAAAGTTATTTAATACCGGGGTTTTTCTGGCCAGAAACAACAGTACCAACTTTATCCGATTTTGCTAAATCTGGAAATATAAAACTTAAAAAAGTATGTCCGGGAAGTTTATCATTCACAAATGATATAGAAGAACCACAACGATATTATGATGGTTATTTTGCCGGTATAACTGAAAACAACACAGTTGCTTTTTATACTTCTTCTGGTTACTTTTCTAATTTTGAAAATCCATCATATGAATCTCCAGTTACAACTGTTGTAGGAACTGCATTAGATTTAATTGCCACAAGAACATTTAGTGCTTGGTTATCAACAACATTTTCTTCTCAAGGAAATTTAAAAATTCAGGGAAGATTTTATAACCCAGAAACAGAACAATACAAAACATATTCTCCAAATTTAACACTTAAAAAATTATATCAACATAATACATCACCAAGTGGATTTAATTTTTATAATGGGGATTATTCTACAATTGGATTTGTTGGTCAAAAATTAGATAATACATTTGATTATTATTCTCCATTTATAGATGAATTGACAGAATTACAAGACATTAGGAATATGATAAGAAGTTTGCCAGCAAAAGAATATGTAACTGCATCTTTTGGTGTTAATACTTTCTGTGGAATAGAACAAGATGGAACTCTAAATTGTGTGTCACTTAATGATGAGTTGACTAATTCATATAACCGTTCTAAAAAATATAAATTAGTTTCATGCAGTAACACATCAACTACAAATACTGATCCTTCAACTGATTACTGTTTTGCTGTTGACTTTGAAAATAAATTTGAAAAATTAGGATCTGTTCCTGATTTTAATAATCAACCAGCATATTCGATAACAGATGTAACTTCTATTTCATGTGTAAGAAATTCGTGTCAAGCAACAGTAGTTCCAGATATTGATATCTGTAATAATCAGATACAAGGAAGTTGTTGTTCTTGTGTTGATATTGGAAATTGTATTCAAACAACTCAAGGAAATTGTAACACTTTAGATGGGGTTTTCAGAGCAGGTGGTGTTTGTTGCTCTGAAAATGACTCGTTAGAAACCTGTGAAGATTGCACATCTTTAAATTGCGAAAGAAATACTCCATTACGTTCTGTGCAAATTGAAAGCACATTACCAACTGACGAATTGACTTATTATCAGGATGGTTTGTATGTTGGAATATTTGAACCCGGATCTCCCCTAAATTCGGAGGGATCTACTATAAATGGAAGACCTTTTACTGGTTCTGCTGTTAATTATAAACCAAATGTAGTTGGTTATGGAACAATCATGAAAAAATGGGCTATAATTGTAGCACCATTTGATTTTGAATTAGAACCAATTAAGACAAAAAGAGAACAATTAGAAATTATTCCTGCTTCTTTGTATGATGGTCTTTGGAATACTTACGGAGATAGTGAAATATATTATGGAATACAAAGTAAATCTATGGAAACTCTTCGAAATAAATCAAAATTTTCTGGTTGGTATTTGCCATCAAAGAATGAATTAGAGTTTATTAATTTAAAAATCAATCATGGATTCTTTATACCCGAAATATTTAAATCATTAAACAGCGCAATTTATTTAACTTCTACACCGTTTTTCCGAGTAAATGCTGATAATACCTATAATATTGAACAACAAATTTTTAATAATCAAGCATTCATGTATGGTCAAAGTTTTAAGAAGTCTGATTATGGATCTATATACTTAGTACCTCGAACAGATAAAGTAAATGTTCGATTAATTAGAAGAATTGAATTGGAGTAATTATTATGAGTGAAGAAAATACATGTTCCAACAAACCAAATCCTATTGAGTTTCGTAGCGTAGCAGTTCCAGATGGAAAATCACTAATTTCAAAAAAAATAGGCATGATTCAAAGTTTTGCCATGTCTCTTACTTCTCGTGGTTTAAATGAGAAGAAGATTAATAAAGCAACAAAACAACTTCGTGTGTTAAGTTGTTTTGGCGATAAACACCTTAATGGAGTTTTACCGCCATGTGAACATCTCAAGGAAAGCAAAACCCAAGGACAATATTTTTGTGGTGGTTGTGGATGCGGCGATAGACAAGGAACTTGGTTGGTTGCAAATGGTAATGATTATAGTAAATTGGATTATCCAAAACTTAATTGTCCAATTAATATGCCTGGATTTACAAATTACACAGCAAGTAAACCAGATGAAGCCATTTCCCCCATCACAAGAAAATATTACATTGAAAATATCTCATTCGAAGATTTAAACAAAATGCCAGTAAGTCTTCCTGATATGCCCGAAGCGATGAAGAAAGCCATAGAAGAACGAGAAGCAAAAATGGCACAACAAAACCAACAACAACTCAACACACAAACTTTGCAGTAAAAGTAAAAGCCATAAATACCTTTAAGGAGAATTTATGGCTGCACCAAACTCAAGACAAACTTTAATTGAGTATAGTTTACGTCAACTGGGCGCACCAGTTGTAGATATCAACGTTGATTGGCAACAATGCGAAGATCGTTTAGATGATGCATTGCAATATTTTTCTGAAAGACATTTTGATGGTGTGGAGAAAGCGTTCTTTTTATATCCAGTGACAGCACAGGACATAACCAATCAATATATTGATACAAATGCTTTGGGACCAGTAAATGGGTTTGGTGGTGATGGACCTGATGGAACTGACATACTTTCAATCGTTAAAGTGTTTCAGTTTGGTCCTTTTAGCAATATCTCTATGTTTGATATTCGTTATCAAATGGCTTTAACTGATTATTTTGGAATTAATACAAATCTTATGTCAAGCAGAAACATGGGACTAGGACAGTATGATAGCACAAAACGTTACATTAATTTAATCCAAGATTTGTTTCAACCAGAAAAAACAATTCGCTTTAGTAAAGTTACAAATAAACTTCATATAGAAATGAATTGGGAACAAGAATTGGTTGCTGGTTCAAATTTAATGATTGAGGCATATGTAAATTTAAATCCAGAAAAATTCACAGAAATATACAACGATAGACTTTTAAAGAAATATTTAACCGCCCTTATAAAAAAACAATGGGGAATGAATATGTCTAAATTTGGTGGTGTTCAACTTCCGGGTGGTGTTACTCTTCGTGGTCCTGAACTAGTTCAAGAAGCAATACAAGAAATTCAATTGATTGAACAACAAGTTCAACTTGAATATGAACTTCCAATAAACTTTATGATGGGATAATATGGCAAGAAATCCATACTTCAAAGATTACTCTGGAGAGCAAAATGTCATCGAAGATCTTTCAATAGAGATCATTAAAACGATGGGCAGAGATATGCTTTATATTCCTAGAGAACAATATAACATTGATGAGGAGTTCGGTGAGGCTCGTTATAAATTCACTAAATCCTTTCCAGTAGAAATGTATATTGCTTCTGTGAATGGGTTCGAGGGAGATGGAGATATTGTTTCTAAATTTGGATTAGAAGTAAGAGATAAAGCAATTATTATTGTTTCTAGAAAAAGATTTAAACAAGAGATATCTGATCGATATGACACAATAACAAGACCAAGAGAAGGCGATTTAATTTATTTTCCACTAACTAAAGGTTTATTTGAAATTAATTTTGTTGAACACGAAAATCCATTTTATCAAGTAGGAAAACTTTACACATATGCATTAACTTGTGAACTTACAACTATTGATAATGATGAATTTGAAACTGGTGATACTGATATTGATGTAATAGAATCAGAAAATAAAGCCCCAATTTCTATTTTTACATTTTCAACCGAAGTTTCAACCGGAAAAACATTTTATGATGGTGAAACTGTATATCAAGTGGCTGGAGTTAGCGGTGGCAGTTATGCAAATGCAACAGCAGAAGCAAGAGCAGTCAAATTTTATGCAAACACAAAAACTATGGAAATATATGGTATTAGTGGCTCCTTCCTTTATGGAGCACAAACTGTTCGTGGCGAAGACTCAGGTGCAGAATACTATGTTTCTGGAATTACAGGGAGTAATTTAATTATTCCAATCACACCAATAACTACGTTTG
>Ga0214923_10004713_pt1 | contig 16302 bp, 17 predicted proteins | sample LL1510_MetaG_FD_177993 | JGI IMG/M metagenome (GOLD analysis project Ga0214923, IMG submission 177993) | Freshwater microbial communities from Lake Lanier, Atlanta, Georgia, United States - LL-1510 | ecosystem: Environmental > Aquatic > Freshwater > Lake | place: USA: Georgia | collected...
AACATCTCCTCCACTGGCAAAAATCCTATTTGCAACTGCCTTTCTTCCATTTAACTCAACCACATTAAAATCGGCACCCTGTGTAACATTACAGCGTGTTTTAGTAATAGATGAAAACCCCACATTTGGGTCATTACTATTTCTAGCACCAAAATCCACCCATTTGCGTGAATTTGTACCAGTATCGTCAATTACAAACCAGAGATTTGGTTTTACTATAGTATCAATCGTAAACCCCCCCACAAATTTTTCAGCAATAGGTCTTGTATATCCAGTAAGCGATAAATAACTGACAATTGTCAGTCCAATGAGTATAGATGATATATAGACTGAATCCATTCCCTATATCATCTTTAAAAAATAAAACAACTAGTATAGCGGCTTTTCCGTGATCAGTAATCGTTGTTTTAATCGCTCTTTTGCCCGTTCTGCGTCAGTATCTCTTGATGTCAAACGAAGTTGTCTGTTTCGTTCAGATAACTCATTCTGATATCGCAATGTTTCGATATACTCCATTTCATCTTTGCTCACAGGATCGGGGCCTTTTTCTCTTTCTGCCTTTGCTTGTGCAAATGATCTTGAATCGAATTTAACATCTTTCACCTCTTGGCTAAATGTTGTTCGTGTTGAATATGCGGCCTTCAAATCTGTATATTGTGTGCGTGAACCAATAGGAGCAGTATATTCAGCAGGTTTTTCGCCACCCAAAACAACTGCCGTCGGGGTTAAAATAAGAGCATCGGGATGATTGTATTTTGCTATTGTTTTATCGTTCTTTACATTTATTGTCTGTGCTTCTGTATCAAACGTTTTGTTGAACACATCAATATTGAATTTTCCACGCATTTCAATAGGATTTCGTTTTCCCACATCCTGACTTTGTAACCAATCGCCGTAGCCGTCATCTTTTTCGGGATCAGGAAGTTTGTTCTGTTCAAATAGTTGGTTAAAAACATTCATATCGATTTTTTTAGGGTTTATTAATACTTGCTTTGTTTCGGGTTCCCTGTATTCACGAATCACTCCACCTTTCATAGATTCGTCACGAACAACCATACTAATACCGGGATCAGCCACATCATTCACTTTAGGATCATTTCTGTATTTAATAGCCTTTTCCATAGTTACAGGTTCGGCATTTACATCTGGCCGAAGTCCCTTGGGTATTAATTTATTATAGACCTCTTGTAAATAAAGAAAGGCTTTTGTTAAAGCATCAAACTGTTCAGGGCTACCACCTTTATCGGGATGAAGACGAACAGCGGTCTTTTTATAAGCGGATTTTAATGCTTCAATGGTAAGAGGCTCATTATCAGACAAGCCTAATATTTCGTAAGCCTCATGAAGGTAATCCATTGCCCGTTTTGCTGGAGCCTGTTTTATTAAGGATGTTGGACCAGTTGCCGGAGACTTTAGCCGTGGAAAAGGCGCATTTACTCCCCTTTTTACCATAGCCATCCATGTCATGATATCCGCATATAAATCCATAGTTTTCATGCTTTTAACGTATTCGGACCCATTCATCAATGTTTCCAACATAGTTATACGTGTTTTCGTATTTTCAATCTTTGACAATTCGTTCCATATACGAACATGGCTACTTGGTACGTTACCCATTAAATAATCTTAAGTTGTTCATTTTAAATGCCTACCGCACCAAAAAAGGGGACTACTGTATGAAAATCTCAAACTTCTTTTGTCAAGAACTCATACGCACAGTTGATCGCCTTCATTCTAATCTCAGCCGAAGGCAGTGAATTTTTGTCTGGGTGGTAGAGGAGAGCAAGACTTTTATATGCTTTTTTAATTTCACTTTGAGTATCGTTTGCTGTAGAAAGCCCTAAGACACCCAGGTTTTTTGTGCGGTCAGACTCATATTGATATATCTCTGGGGGTGGGGTCCAATAATATTGTTTCTGTTTCTGCTCCTTTTTCTGTTTGCTTTGTTTAGGTTTAAAAGGATGGTCCTCTGCATATTGTTTATCATGTGCTTTTTGAGCAGACCAGTATTTACTTCCTATACGGATCTTTCTTGGCTTCTTTGGCATCTTAGTAATGGCTTCTTTGGCCGTAAAACAGAGTTGAATTTATAAGAAGGGGGATTTTATCTATATGTATTTTTATGTAAATTGTGATTTCAATTTTTGTTTTCCCTTATTACCCTTGTAGTTGATATACCTCTGAAAACCTATTTAAATTCCACATCAAATAATAGATCTAATGGACAAACACAAAAGAGATATTCAGTTGTTTCTTTCTATAAATCACCATCGCAATGTAGAAATCAATCGTAAAAGACCCAATGAAATAATATATAACGGACATAAAATATATTATAATTCGTATGAAAATCCATATGGAAATAGTCACATTTTAATTATTGATGGTGGCCGTGACTCAGGAAGGCGACCGTGTTTCACTTTGACTATTGAAAACAATCTGGCAATCCTACAGTCGTTAGAAAGGGGCGACGATTGTTTTATAGATAGACATAATAAAACAAAAGACTTGGTTCATGTTGCCTTTCAAATAGCCAAACAAAATGGATGTACAGAATTTGAACTTACAGACAACGCAAAATTGCGTTGCCCACCCTACAAATTTAATTTATCCGATGTCTATTTTCTAACTACTGGTCAAACCTGGTATGAATCTATTATACCAATAAGCATAAAATCGCTTCTTCCATCGGAAATATTAGAATACAGAAACCGTGCCAAAAAAAATAAATGGTCAACGATTTCAAAATACTTATTAAGCATCGGTGCAAACTTGGATTTTATTTCTACAGAAATGATTGATGTAAATAAAATAGGTTCGGCAATGGTTGTTCTAAACCGAATAAAACAAATGAAAAACACCATTTCTTGTAAATTCTTCGCCACATATACTGAAAGCATCCTTTTTGCCTCCAATATACCATCTTTTTATGCAAAAACCTGGATTTATCAAGGCCCGTAATTTAATTTTTCCACATGTACATGTTAGAAATGTTTGATTTCTCTACACACATTTACGACGAAATTAAAAGTATTTATAGTAACAACATACAAAATAAGCATCTAGTATTGGACACTTTGGCCGAATGTTTTGAAAACAACATCAATCCCACTACTCTATACAAATTAAAAGTCCTCATGGAGACCCGTTTTATCAGAGATATTAATTGTAAATATACCTATTTATTCACTCCCGAACAATGCGGTTGCGATTTAAGAGAACTTATTTTTAATATTGAGACTGAACCAAAACGTAGCAAATTGTTAAAAAATATACAGGTAAAATCCGCACAATTAAATCAACAAATTCCCCATATATTGACAGACATAGATGACACCATATTTCCAAATTACAATGGTATAATTGAAACTATGGGTTCGGATACATCGTGGAAATCACGAAAACTCTATCCTGGTATAGCAAAATTCTATGAAAGATTCTACAAAAATTTACAGATTAAAGAATCACGCTATTCAACTGTTCTTACAGGCACACCAGTATTTCTAAAAAATAACCGTTTATACAATACACAAATTCAAACTGCGCTTGGACCCAATTTTGGATTCATACAGGGGTTTGATAATAAAAGAACCACGCTAAATGCTCTATTAACAGGATTAGTTGAAAGACCATTTTACAATTTGGCAATTTCATCAACGCAACTAGCAGAAATTAAATTTAAGAAATTCATTCAATATAAAGAAATTTTTCCAGAGTATAAATTGTTAATAATAGGCGATAATGGACAAGGTGACTTAACAGCAGGGCTAAAAATGCTAGACAGTGACCCCAATTGTTATGTATTTATACATAACATACTAAAATTTAGAACCAAATTTCTTTTCTCAGACAACATAATTAATTCTTTTAAACACGACCGACTTTTCTTTTTCAAGAATTATTTGGAATTAAGTGTTAAATTTGCGCAATTAGGCTATTTAAAAATTTCTGACCTTTTTAAAATTCAAAAATCAATCAAGAGCGAATTAAAAAAATCATATCTGACAGATAAATGCCCCCAACTGTACGAGCATTATAATTCAAATCAAATACCTGAAATTCTAAGAATTTCACTTTGTTAAGAGCATTTTAATATCCTTGAGAAATTCATCAGCAATTGTAAATTTAGCAACTGGTAAAATTACTAACTGTTGAATTTCTGCACCCTGTACTATTTTTCTTTTGAAAATAAGGTCCTGTAAGTTTTGAGGAAATTCATCGTAAAATTCAGATTTCATGGACAATGAATGTATCAATGTAAGAATATATTCTAGATCCTTAAAACTATAAACCAAATTCACATAATTTCCCACATATAAAGTTCTGATTGGTTTAATCATTCTTTCAATGTGAGTAGATAAATTTTGCTGACCCTCCTTAATTCCAAAGACCTCTTCAAGCAACTCTCTATGTGCCGTTTCAAAATAGTATTCGTCCTCATCTCTTTTGCCACCTATGCCACTTATTAACGGTGTTTTTTTTATTGGCTGATATCCTGCCAAAATTAAAGATCCGTCGGTAAATATACAACCTGCTCCATAAATCGACCTTTTCTCTTTTGAGAAAATAATACCCATCTTTTTAATAGTTATATAAACTACATTGATATCAAATTTTTTTCTAAATAATCATTTAAACATATAAAATTGAACAACCCGCACCACACACTATAAATTTAAAACAAACATAACAATGTCGGTAACTGAAGAGACGTATACTGACAGCCGTGATATAGATACAATCGTTAATTCTACAACAGCCGACCCTAAATATGAACACATTGTAACAGATATACTTCGTGACAAGCGTCACGATTGGTCACTAAACTATTATAATGACAAGAAGACATCGTGGGACACTGAAATCGTAAAAGCCAGGAATATACTCAAGGTTTGTCAGGAACTAATTACTGCTAACAATGCTATGCTGGATAAACAAACCAAGGATCTTGCCAGATATAGGCTGGGTAAAACTCATCCTGATTATTTACACTTGACCCCTCAAAATCTTAAGACAATGGACTCCTCCTATGCTGTTGCAACAGACACTATTGCGGAAAATAATGAGCATATTAAAACAACCACTGCTTTTCTAAATGAAGCATTGTGGAATCAATACATAGAAAGCAGAACAAGACAAATAATGCGTCATTTACGCACAAAATTTAAGACGGATAATGATGTTGAGTTTCTGCGTCGTGGTGTAACTTGGATACATAATTATGCAGTAAAATTACACAAATATAACACCTTAAACACCGTAACCTATAAAGAGATAAATTTGGAATCAAATAGTGCATGGTAATAGAATAAAAATTTGAACTACAACAAAACAAACTATTTTTTCTATAACAATGTCAATCCAAGAAAAATTAGAAATATCCAAAATAACCGGTATATTGGATGTTTCTTATATGAATTTGACAAGTTTACCAGAACTTCCCCCAAATTTGGTAGAACTTTATTGCTCTAAAAATAATTTGACAAGTTTACCCGATCTTCCAAATACCTTAGAAATCTTGAATTGCGAACGGAACGAATTAATACGATTACCCACTTTACCAAAAAAATTAAAAATATTAGACATTTTCAATAATTATATTTTATCGCTACCAGATCTGCCGCCAAATTTAGTAGAGTTAAAATGTGAATCAAACGTATTATCCCAATTACCATTGCTCCCAGATTCATTAAAAATACTGTATTGTGAAAGAAATCAACTAAAAGAACTTCCAGAACTACCGCCAAATTTAAGCCTTTTAACTTGTAAGTTGAATTTGCTCACAGAATTGCCAGAATTACCACCATCTTTAATTGGTTTAACGTGCTGCGGAAATATACTTCGTGTCCTACCAACTCTTCCAAAATCATTATTATCATTAACATGTGGGCTAAATAAACTTGAAATTCTACCAGAACTACCGCCAAATTTAATTGAATTGGATTGTAGAAACAATTTCTTGAAATATTTGCCAAACCTACCCGTCACACTAAATATTTTATGGTGTAGCATTAATTCAATAAGTTCGTTGCCAAACCTTCCGCATAATCTATTAGAATTGGACTGTAAAAATAATTCAATCCAAACGTTACCAGAACTACCAGATTCATTAATATTATTGGATTGTAGCACAAATAAAATCACCACTTTACCAAAACTTCCAAACTCATTAAAGAATTGCTTATGTTCTACAAACTGCTTGAGTTCCTTGCCAAGTCTTCCACCAAAATTATGCTCTCTTTGGTGTAATGGAAACAATTTAAAAATTCTACCAGAACCTTCACTGTGTTTAATTGATTTAATATGTTATTCCAACCCATTTGACCCGCTTCTAAACACATTTATTGAATCATATGATCCAGTAAAAGGACTAAATACCTTTTATAATGAACAGCGAATTATTAAACAACAACTGGTTTGTTTGAACGAAATTCAAAATATGTTGGTAAAAATAAGCATTTTGAACGATGACGTGATTAATATTATCGCCACATATATTTCAGGAATAGATGATATTTTATCAGAGCAAATAATGATCTTAAAAAATAATTTTATATTAAAAGTCGTCATTTAGCACAATTCCCTTTTCCACAACTAGTGCATCTTTGAGCGAGTCCGCATGCTTGGTTACAAACTCCTTCAAGAGAACATCGTTTTTAAATAACCGCACGGTTGGAACTTTATTTGGCGCCGCCTCCCCAATTTCGTCAACATCATAAATAACAACCTCTAGTCCAAACTCCTTCCCAATTTTTTCAATGGCAGGTTTTACTGTATGACAAACCTTACACCAAGTGGCCCCAATGTAATCAATACGGAGTGATGACATCCTTTTTAAAAGCACCTTCAACTCCCCAATTTATTTCATTTTTTGTAAAAAATTCTTTATTATTGTGAATGGTATAATTGGCAACAACGGCTCACATTCCCAGAGTTGTCTTCGTCCTGCACTAAAGAAACCCCATTGTCGTGGAAAGTATTCTGGATGCTTAAATGCCAACTTACGCATTGCAGAAGGTAATAGTCTATAAGATTCAACGGGTAAAACCATTAATAATTGTGATTTTGGATCAATCGGATTGTCTTCATTGATTCCATTGTCTAAAGTCGTAACCGACTCAATATGTTTACAAACACGCATTATATCACAAAATAACGGTGGCAAATACCATGGATAGTACCAAAGCATGTCCACTTTTTTTGACCCTGTGTAATAATCCAAAACCCACTGTATTCCATATAACCATTCTTTAACAACCTTATCATTGGTAGCATCCCAGAGAAACTCTTTGTAATAGATATTACGCCAATCAGCGCACAATGACCAACCACTTTCTTCACTGTACTCCGTCATACAGCGTTCAACCTTCCAGTTCAAAGGCAGACTGTTTAGCGTAGCAAGTTGTTTTTCTACTTCAGTTATATCAGTTTTCCCCCTGGAATAACTATGCGATGACATCTTCAGTTTCTTAATAACTCCATGTTTAAACCAATCGTCTTCCCTATTGGCAACGGCAACTAAAATCTTATTTAATACACTTATGTTATAGGTCCAACGACCATTTATTTCAGTTAAAAGGTTTTCATTTATATCTTCTAAAATATCCATCAGTCGCTCAATACCACTTTCTCTGATACACAGAGTCATTCCATGTGGAACAAAATCATTACCCAGAAAAGTCATTATACCAACATAATCCCGTATATCGACCGCCCATTTGTTTTGTAAGACATTTTCCAGTTCATTAATATCAAAATATAACATTGTCTCATCATTCATGGAATCAAGTTTCACACCCCCAGTCATTTCCACCTCTTCACGCAACAATTTAAACGACCAGTTATACTGGCGACGATGCCATAAACAAAGAACAATAAGGTCGGCATCCAGTCCATATACAACAATATCACGCAAATCGGCTTCTAAACCAAGTTCCCGTAAATAACTCATAATTTTCTGCTCCCCTTCACCACTATCATACACGCCCGATACGACAGTTTTAAGATTTAACTCATTTTTAGACCACGCAATAAGGCGTTTTGTTAATGCGTCCATGAATTCAGTGCCAGGTGTAATAGCATTTCTATCCCAACTGTCTGTCCCATTACCTTTAATTTTTGCCTCTTCTGCTCCCACCCATACTGATTTGAAACGACGCAACCGTTGTTGCCGTATTTTAGCAATAGGTACGACACCATCTACAGCAATATACAATAAATCTGTAGGCTGTACATGGTCTCGTAACTTAACAATATATTGAATAACTGATTGTATAAGACGATTTTCAAAATCTAATCGTGATGCGCTTTCATAAGGAGTTTTTTTCTGTAACTTTGCCAAGCAGTGATATATAGCACAGTTTAAATCCAATGCTAATATCTTGGCTCTACTATTTAATTTATTTTTTATCAACATTGGACTTGTTTTAACAAGATGTCTATAGAAAGAAGGAATACCCATATCAGGGGATGTCGTCAGCCAAACTAATAGTAGACCGTGTTAATTCTCTAAGTCAATTTATTGGTAAGGGATTTTTATACAACTTGAGTTACCTCCCCGATATTATTCTAGGGGGAGTTTCTCTTTTCGCTCTTCTTTTACAGTCACTACCACTTGCGCTATTATCAATTTCACTTTTTTCACTTGAATTTGTACATGCCGGAATATCATCGTTTATAGTTTCATCTATTCCAGGACTGCGTGAACCGGCTAAAGATGTGGATCGCTGTTCTGGACACTTTCCCGGATTTAGTTATGAAAGGGCAATAACAACTGTACTGGCAAACGGTACATTAAAAACATTGGGACTGGGATTTCCAAGTTATTATATGATGTTTTTCGGCACTTTGTTCGGTTATATGTATGGGTTATCGGACACATACAAACGTGAACTGGATGGTATGCCACAACGTCGTGCAGCGGTATATGCTGGTTTAGTAATTATGGGCATATTGACAGCACTGTTTATACTATATCGTACACTAAGTTCTTGTGACTTTCTGTTATCGTCCATTATAGGTGTTATTGCGGGATTCGGATATGGATTTTGTATGGAATTGCTTATATCATCCGCAAGTGGGCGCACTTTGACAAATATATTGAATGTGCCACTAATCAGGGATAAAGCAGCAGACGGTAGTCCAATTTATGTTTGTAAGACTTAATTAGGGGCAGACTAAGATGCCAGAAATAGGAAAATCACTAGATATTACAACCGACTTTACATTACGGTTAAGAGAATTTATATTATCAACATATGATAATTTACCTAACACAATATTTATTAGCGCAATATTACTGGGCCTTATCCAAGGAAATATTGCCATGGTATGGACTGGATTGGGAATGATAATCAACTATTTACTGGTCGGAACAATACAGGAAATATTGGGATTTATATTTAAAAACGATTCTACAGGTGCGGCATGGTCTCAAGTATATCAAAAGGCCTCCAATATGTGTTCAATTGTAAAAGATAGTACACCTGGTTCCGACATGAATATTGTTGTTGCGCCATCCTATTGGTTTTCATCAGTATCATTTTTCCTGTCATTCATATTGTACAACGCAATTCAGGTTGCAATGCGTCCGGCGGCAAAAGGCACTGACCCTAAAAAGTTGGATGTTCGCCTGGCTTTTAGTTGGAGTGTTATATTGATAACTATATTTTTCTTCATACTTATATTATTAAGGGGATTTTCACAGTGCGAAACATGGTTGGGAGCAAGTTTAGGATTGACAATAGGCAGTGGATGTGCAATTGCGTATTGGCATTTACTGAATGTATGTAATTCTGGAATACCTCCTGACATACTCAATGTTGTAAGTGCTATAGCCCCGGCAAGAGAAACTAAAGATACACCAATAATATGTTCAGTTTAATTATTTAATTAATATAAAATCATATATTTTATTCAATCAAATTGGATAAAATATTTACGAAGTGTAATACCCCTTTTTTGCGTCATTTATATTATCTTAAAAATATCTGTTATAAATAATGGACAATATTTATATAGTAGTAACTGAAGATGAAGGGCAACAAGAACCGTCATCTGTTATAAACACAACAGCCACAATAAACACAACAGACACAATAAACACAATAAACACAATAAACACACTTGAAGAAGATACATCATCCAATGAAACTAATAGAAAAAGACCCAGAGATTCCGACACATTTAGCATGGGTTATAAAAGCCCAAATACCTATAACAGCCGTAAAATACAAAAAACACAGAAAACACAGAAACCACAAAAAAAAGGCCCCAAAAATACACAAAGAGTAACAAAACAGAAAATCACATTTAAACCCCGTGTTATACCAGAAGAAGATATCAAAGATAAAGAAAATCGCCTGATACAATTATCCATTCCCTATAATCCAATATATTCAAGAAGACGAATTGCAGAACTTATAAAAATTAAAAACCAGCCATATAATTTTACAGGAAAAACACCACCAGGATCAATTAAAATAATTTTACCGAATTTGGGAAACAATTTTATGGATCATCAGGCATATTGGTATATAGGATCCCACGTAAAGACATATTTTGAATGGCGTTTATGGTTGGAAAACCTTACAAACGAATGCCCCAAAAAACCAAAGCGTCCCTATAAAAAGGGTCTAATTCTGGGCATGAGCAATATTCTAGTTAATAAAATCAATAGCATCTACGTTTTTAATCAAACTATACGATGGGCCTTTAAAAATCTCTGTCGTCTTTGGCTAATTAAAAAATCAGACAAACGAAAAATAGGGGAAGACAGAGATTTAATAACATTGGAAACAATATCACCAGAAGATACAATATCTGTATATTGTATTCACTCCCGCTGTAAATATCTGTATTCTGGCAACACCATCTTGAAAACAATTCAATCAAGTCTTGAATCACAAGTAATCGGTATTCCAACATGTAAACGGCCCAAAAACCCTTTCACCAATGTTAATTTCACAAATGGGCAACTCATTACATTATATAATCAAATCATGGCCTGGTGTGCCAAAAAGAGCCGACCCCTACCATCAATAATAGCATTATACCGTGAATACAAATTCAACACCCCACTATTAGCCAAATTACAAAATGGCTATTTACAATATAAGGCAACGAATATATTACTCCATGAGGATGACACCACTAATTCCTTCTTCTTAGAAAATCTAGCAATCATTTTGGAAGCATACAGTATGGCATTATTAGATTGCGACGAAGACCTTACAACAATACATCGTTATAAAATATGGGCCTTTTTTGAACCGAAAAGCCCCCTTATAAAAATGTGGAAACAGTTAATAGCCGACTACTGGTATTATGAACAGACAACAATATTAGTTAGAGACACATGGCGCACGGCGAATGATATTATTTTTGATATCAAGATGCTGATTAGTATAAGTGAAACAAAGTTAAAAAACATCTATAACGAATACAGAGTCAGAGCATTTATTGGTTAAATACTGGGACACAACGTCGCCTTCATCAGCACACTAATTTCATCGTTCCATGCCTGTTTTATAAATGGGCGGAATCCCCACAACTGTTTAAATCTATATTCAGGCTTATAAAACACCTTATAAGCGCTTGTTTTAATGGGATGGCTAAGCATTTTATCTTCTTTTGACCACTCATCTGGTATATCGTCTGGAAATAGCGCATCTATTGTTTCATCATTGTCACAATCCCCATAGGTCTTCCAAAAGGCACATCCATTTTTAAATAGTTCCTGTACATTAGTACCAAGAGCCAGATACTGCGACACCCGTTTTTTACCATGAATCACATCTTTATCAGAAACCGCAAATAAACGACCCTTTCGTCTTCCAATCAAATTATCCCATTTCATAGTTAGATTATACACATAGTTCGACATAGATATTTCCAGGTCACATGGATATATCTTGAGACAAGCCACTTGTACAGCACATGCCAATAACAGACCCTTTAATTTTACAACCTTAAGTCGTCTAACCGATTCCAACAATGGTTCAATAACCGATTCAACAATACTTGCTAAATATTCCACGGCAAATGTAGGAGATAAAAGATAATCCTTTCCCAAATTATAATATAATAAGAAAGGATTAGACGCATTTAACGCCACCATAATCTGCTCTTCATTTAATTCGTCCACTCCAGATCCCCTTGCACACATAAGAAAGGGATATAGACAGGTCCGTTTATTAACTTTACTCATTTTTGTACGCAATAAACAAAATTCCGCAAGAAGAATCAGTTTGGGACCACCATTTTCACATTTTATCCATGCGTCAAGCCAGTGAATATTATTAGCCCCCAACCATAAAATCCACGACTGAATTGCCGTTTTTTCCAATAAATCCGATTCGTCACTAAGTAATAATTCACGACCCCAGAAGATAGAGTCATCAACAAGTCCCTTTCGCAAAGACTGTATTAGCATAATACAGACTTCATCAATTTCATAGAAATGTCGTGATAGCATTTTTCAAGAAACATCTTGTATGGTTAATCTACTCAATTTTTTCCTTTTTATACTATTAGATGAATAATGCTGATGAAATCATCCCCCGAGTTTGGGTGGGTAATAGGTTTGCAGCATTAAATGATCAATGGTTAGTACAAAACAATATAACTGTTGTTGTTAATGCTACAAAAGATATACCATTTAGTAATAATAGTATAATAACAAAAAAATACCGTATCCCAGTAGACGACAATCTCCAGGAAGTAGAGATTAATAATATGGCATCTTGGAGTCCAGAAATTGCTTATAAAGTTTTACATGAATACAAGCAGGGGAAAAATATACTTATACATTGTGCCGCTGGTATGCAACGGTCGGCGGCAGTAATGGCTATTTTTTTAATAACTTTGACAGGTCAAACTCCAGCAGTTATAATGTCACACATTCGTAAAAAGCGACCCATTACGTTTGTTCCATACGCAAATTTTCGTAAATCAATAGAGCATTATTACAATTATTATAGGACCAAAATTTTGCCAATGCTAAGAAATGTCTGAGTATCCTAATGCCAATTTTTCATAAATCACTCCATGTCGGTTCATATTTGTTAAAAGCAAATCGCCATTTTCTCTTGTTTTTGTCTCTATTCCTATAAAAACTGGACCAAGTTCCTTATTTATTTGATTCTTATATCTGAAATAAATAATGTCGTCGCCTTCCCCAAGCACATTTAATATGAAATTGCGCAACGCCCCTGCTTTTTGAGGCAGTTCTATTTTGAAATAGTGTTTGCGACCCTCGTAAAGAAGCGCCCTTTCTAAAATTTCGGGCATTCGGAACGCATCCGAATTTCCACCAGATATGACGCATACCACATTGCTTCCCTTAAGATTTAGTTTTTCAAGCGCACATAAGGAAAGCACACCGGCAGGTTCAATAATAATACTGCTTTCATTGTACATCTGTACAATTTTAGAACAAACGTGCCCTTCATCAATTAATATCGTATCGTGAAGAAATGCTGCGCAAATCGGAAAATTAAGTGTTCCCACCTTTTTAACAGATGCACCATCAACAAATTTATTAATATCTTCCAGTTTAACAATATGACCTCTATCAAGAGATACACGCATGGAGGGCGCACCCAATGGCTGTACTCCAATAACCTTTGTTTTCGGACTTATTTGGTGTAAATAGGAAGACACTCCTGCACTCAAACCACCACCACCAATAGGCACCAACACATAATCTATATTTTTATTACCCATTTGTTCTACTATTTCAGCACCAACAGTGGCTTGTCCTTCGATCACATGTTTGTTATCAAACGGATGTACAAAATCCAATCCCAAATCAAGGGCATATTTTGACGCAATTTCAAACGATTTGTCAAAACAGTCCCCCTCCAAAAATATTTTAACATTGTTGCCTCCAATTGTGCCAACCTTTCCAATTTTCTGTTGTGTTGTAATATTTGGCATAAATATATCGGCATGCGTACCCAGCCTTTTACTAGCAAATGCCACACCTTGAGCATGATTTCCTGCAGAACAGGTCACAACCCGTTTTTTCCCTTCATTGTGAAAAAACCAGTTTGCAGAACCACGCCATTTGTAAGAACCCACTGGTCCTCTATCTTCCCGTTTTAAGAATACATTTGCCCCTCCATTGTTAGACAATATAGGGCTGTGTTCCAAAGGTGTAACGGAAGCCAAATTTCGTAACCTTTGCGCAGCCTTTTCAACATCTTTTACAGACGGATAATAGAATTTCATCTACACCCTTTAGTATTTATAAATAAGCCGATGTTTAGACTCTTTTTACAATCGCAATGTTTTCTCTGTAAATTGTCATAAGGGCCGTTCGTGTATAACCGGATGTTAGCACTTCTGATTTGTACCCGTGTGGATTCATTGTACATAAAGTACCGGCATTATTACGAACAGAAACACCAGTGTGACTATGGCCACAAATCCAAGCAACAACCGGCTCTTTCAATAAGTAATCTAGATTATTGGCATAGCAACTAGATAGTGGATTACCCTTATGTTTGGCATCAACTAAAATGGAACTGGGCAAATGGTGAGTCAAAACCAATACACGATACCCATCCAATTTGGCTCTTTTCAGCACTTTTTCTAAAAATGCCACGTGGTCTCTATTTATTTCTATTATATCGGATGGATGTAACTTACGGGTCTTATTTGTGTATTCATCGTATTTATTTATAAGTTTATAGTCACCCCGTGTACCGGGATCCCCAATAAATCCATCATTTATTCTATCCCATTTTCTTATATCGGGCGAACTCCACAATGTACAACCAACAATGAGTAATTTATATGTATCATCACGATAGACCCCCTTTTGTAAAAAAAAGATGCCTAACTCAGTACAGATTCCATGAATACGTCTTTCGGTATTGTCCATAGTTGTTGTCATATCATTGGTAAAATATTCATGATTACCGGCAATTAGAAAAACACTGGTCCAATGTGTCTTACACCATTTCAGAAAATTGTGATAGATTTTAGAAAAGGGATTGCCAATATCTCCACAAAGAGCAAGATTGGGTGCAACAGGATCCATTATCATTTCAAAAGGTGGCGATTCATCGTCCAAATGTAAATCACTGGCATATTGAATTTTGAAGGAGTCCATTGTACTCTCTTTTATATGTAGATTTTATCGTGTAAATAACCACAATACTTTTACAAATTTCCCAACTAATAAAATTTTATATATTATATAAAATTTTGTAAATAAACAGTGAATTATTATTAGACCAATTAGCCAGATCATCGGTCTAAAATTATTTTATTGTTTTGAAAATGTTCTTCAATTACAAATTGTGGTAACCATATTTGTTTTTTCTGAACAAATGCGCAATACATACTTCTATCTTCCATATCCCATAGATTTCCTAAAATCCGATTTCCATCAGATATTCCTCCGTCTATTCCTACTTTCCCACAGGAACAATATTTGAAATCACCGCTATATTTGCTTTCTATTGTTTCCAAACATTTCTTACATTGTATAGCATGTCTTGTTTGTATATATTTCACACCAGCATATACTATGGAAGGCATTGTTTTTAGTATGTGTATAGAAATTCCATTTCATTTTTGGACTATTTTACCAAAAGGTAAATAAAACCATATTACCCGATTTCAAAATAGCCACAAACTCAAAATGTTAATTTATATAAAAACTTAATACGCCCTGCGCACAGTTCTTCGTTTCTGCTTTTTGGCCTTTCCACCACGAGTCCTATTCAACTTTTTATATCCCCTAATTATATTTCTGTAAAAGTCACGTCCCTTGAAAATAGATGCACTAACATTCTCCAAAAACTCAGTGGTCTGTTGTATTCTGTGTTGAGAACGGTGTTCCAGAACTATCTGTTTCTTATCTGCCTGTGAGCGAATACTAAAACTGGATACATTGTCCAAACCAGCCTTTGCCTGTTCCTGAGTAAGCACAATACCACTTTTAACTTTTACGAAATCCCTGGCAACTGGCAAAAAGGTAGCCAATACCATTTTGAAATAGGGATTGCGATCATTTAAAGGAACATTTGAACCTTTAGCAAATTCAAGTGCTGCCTCCCCCTTTTTAATAAGTTCGGGTAGTAATTCGTCATTATCTAAAATAATAGCCTCAATCAAATCCATGGCTGCATGTTTAATAGGATTTTTAGGTGTTCCTGTAAGTTTCCCAACTAATGCTCCCATTAAACCAGGAGTTCTAGCCCTTAATGTTTTTGTCCTAGGTGTATTTACATTTGAAAAAGTTGGCGCACTAATGGGTCCGGTAGGGGTCAGTGGTCTGTTCTGCATTCT
>Ga0214923_10004714_pt1 | contig 16295 bp, 22 predicted proteins | sample LL1510_MetaG_FD_177993 | JGI IMG/M metagenome (GOLD analysis project Ga0214923, IMG submission 177993) | Freshwater microbial communities from Lake Lanier, Atlanta, Georgia, United States - LL-1510 | ecosystem: Environmental > Aquatic > Freshwater > Lake | place: USA: Georgia | collected...
TTCAACCGGTTTGTTTTTATTGGCACTGATGGTGCTTGCCAATGTGCTGACAAATTTTACAAAACTATCTTCTTGGGGGTTATGTTCTTGTTCAACATTTTCTGCAGAAATTGGAGTTCCAATTGTTTTTTCCCCCAGTTCTTTCTTTATGGTTTCAGCCACGCCTGTGATGAAACCTTCGAACACATTCTTATTAACATCAACGCTTTGTGAATTACTTACAATATCCCTATATTCTTTTTCTGTCTGAATCTTTTCAGCCAGATTTAGTAGGAAACTCTCCAAGGGATTCTGCATCTAACTATTTATGAAACAAAAAGTTTTGTAAAATATAAAATATAAAAAATTGATTATTCATATTAATTGTTAAGATAATCGGATGAAAGAAATATATTTTATAAATGGGATGCCTCGTAGCGGCAGCACTCTTCTTTGCAATATATTGGCCCAAAATCCAGAGTTTCATGTGACTCCCACCAGCGGATTGAGCGAGCTGGTTCGGGGTGTGCATCAATTTTGGAAACAAAATCCTGTAATCAAAGCCAGTGAAACGCCGGAAAAACAACTGCAAATCATCCGGGACCTTTTTCAAAGCTATCACAGCGACACGGAGCGTCCAGTTGTTTTCAACAAAAGCCGGGGATGGAGCAGTCTGATTGAACTTGTGGAAAATGCATTGGGACATCCCATCAAGATACTTACCACCACCCGGAAAATCACCTGCATTCTTTCCTCGTTGGAAAAATTATATCGAAACGAAATCAAACTGATCAACAGTCCCATGGAAACAGGACCGGCCATGAGCACGTTGGAAGGAAGAATAAATGTGTGGACCAATCAGGACGGTATGGTGGGCAGCACATTCAACACCATCCGGGATGCTGTGATGCGGGGACATAAGGAAAAGTTTCATTTTGTGGATTTTGACGACCTTACCATGACACCAAAACACATCATGCAGGGCGTTTACCAATTTTTGCAAAAACCTTACTATGATCATGATTTTGAAAATATAACCCAATACACCAAGGAAAATGATGCAGAACATGGATTTACCGATCTGCACACTATCCGTCCCAGCATCAAACCTGTAAAGGATGATAGCAAACAAATATTGGGACATCTGCACGAACAATACACGAATTTTCATTTTAATTTTTAATTTTATGTACAGCATTTTTCATGTTGAGGGTGGGGTCGGTAAAAACATTGTGGCCACCAATGTGGTCAGGAACATCAAGAAAACGCATCCGGACCGCAAGCTGGTGGTAGTATCACCTTATCCGGAGGTTTTTATCCATAATCCCAACATTTACAGGGTTTATAAAACAGGAATGTGCCCATATTTTTACGAGGATTATATTCAGGATAAAGACACCATTGTTTTCAAACATGAACCTTATAACAGCAACGACGTGATCACCCGCAAAACTTGTCTGACTGAGGCATGGTGCAAAAGTCTGGACCTTCCGTTTGACACAAATGCTCCGGAACTTTTCTTCAACAATGTGGAAAAACAAAACAGCAACGTGATTTTCAATCAAGTGTTCCAAAACAAACCGGTTATTGCTGTGCAAATCAATGGAGGAATAGGAAACAAACCAAATCAAATTAATTTCAACTGGTATCGGGATCTTCCTCCGTTTTATGCCCAAGATCTGATCAAAGAATATTCTGACCGGTTCACCTTTGTTCAAATCAGGAACCCCAACCAGATAGCCCTGGAAGGTGTGCAACAAGTGGATTTGAGCTTGCGGGAACTGTTTTTGTTGCTTGCCCAATGCAAGGGGGCAATCGCGATTGATTCTGTTTTACAGCATGCCATGGCAGCTTTTAGCAAACCCAGTCTGGTTTTCTGGGTAGGTAACAGTCCGGATGTTTTTGGTTATAACATGCACACCAACATGAAAGCCTGTGTTGAATATACCGACAATCTGGAAAGTTATATGGATCCTTATCCGCTTAACAGCCTAGGCCATCAATGTCCTGGTGGATACAAGATGATTGATTTGTTTGACATGGAAAAGATCAAAAACAATTTTGAAAGATTGTTTTTAAATTAGCGGGTAAGACCAATCAAAACCTGATTAGGCAACCGATAAGGATAGTATCTTAATTTGCGGTACCAACCGCTTCTCGTTCCAGAAGCAAAATAACTAGCTATTGTAGGGGCTCCGAGAAGACCTCCTGTATTGTTTGTTATGGTTTGAGCTACCGTACCAGTACCCACTATGGTACCATTAACAGCAATTGCCTGTGATCCATTGGTCCAAGCAAAAGCAGCTTTAACAACCCGAAATGCATTTATGTTTGTATTTGTGCTGAAAACATTTATATTGTTTTGTTGATATCTTGCTCCAATATTTAAAATACCATCTGTACTTCCAAATCCTATTATGTTAAATGCACTATCCGAACTAAAACTCCAAATATTATCGTTTGTTCCACCCTGTATTCCATGCTGAATATATTCCAGAAATAAAGTACCTGCGCTAGTGTTTTGATATATAGTTGAATCCATTGTTCCGATAACTGACCAATCTCCTGAACCAGTATTATAAGTTAAACCTGCAGGTAGCCCTGCACTTAAACCATATGTGGGTGTATATTCTTGAGTGTATCCTCTATAATAATGAGCCCCCCAAAGATAAATGTTTCTACCAGTTCCTGTGTAAGATGGGGACCTCACGCTTGAATTTGATGCTGAACACATGGCAAATTTAACACCAGTATTAATAAATTGTAAATTATAATTTGTTGCCGACATAGGACTTACTAACAGTAATCTGTACCAGCCGTTTCCTGCCGGGTTAATATAAGCTTCTAAGTTGGATGGATTATTAGCTACAGTACCGTTGGTAAGATCAAACGTGGCCCAGCGATTCGGGGCAAACACCCAGTTGTCACTATCAAATAAAATTTGCAGTCTATCGCAAGTACCTGCTCGAGCAAAAACTGAAATTGTATAAAAATTAGGATAAGATGTGATTGGTTGATAGTTTGTAATAGCAGATATGGCATGTTGTCCTGTAGATGTACCTTCATTAAATACATAGGAAGAAAAATTACCACTAGGCGAGAAAAATGAAGTGTTTATGGTAGCAGTAATGCCATCTTTTGTCCAATAAGATTGAGAAAAATCTTCTGAATAAAGCAACACATTTGAGGCTAGCGTGGGTGCTATGTACCATCCGCGAGGTTGCATCGTAACAGGATCGTAACCCCACCGAGGCTGGTTGGCAGATACCCACGTATAATAACCATTGGATCCAATGGTTATTGCAGATAATGGACGTGTTAAACTTACTGTAGAGTTCTTACCTGTTCCTTGACCGTTGAGACGCTGGGCTTGCACATAATCCCGGCTAAAATTCTTTACCTCCAGATTGCTGGAAATAACAGGAAGAACAAAGTTCATGTAAAGCTACCCAGACCCCAAACCAGATTGTTGAATTTATACAACAAAGTGGACGAATAAGGAATGAAAATCCGGGTTCCGTTTGCACAAAGCATGGGTGTTTGGGTGGAAGACACTTGCAGGGCGTTGGTGCCCAGTGAAATCAATGTTACGCTGAATCCGTTAGAAAGATTGCTCGGTAACAATACGCTGACAGAAGCGGTGGTGGTGTCCACATGGAAAGTCTTGGTGTTGTCTGCATCTGAGAATGTGTACCCGTTTGGGAATGTAGCCGGAGTGATGGTATTTGAAATATAAAATGAACTGATAGCGCAAAGTGTAGTATAGGCACTGTTCCAGTTGTCGCTGGTTCCTCCTATGGTTGACAATGCATTTGTAAGTGATGTTAATCCCAGACTGCCAAACAGTATGCCGTTCAATGTTGAATTGACAGATCCTATGACCAATTGATTGTTGGCTGTGGCAGTGGCGCTGTTGCCTATCACCACTGTATTGGACCATCCGCTAAGACCATTGACCACATCTGTGGTAACATTGGCCACGTCTCCTATAATAATATTGTTATTGCCCGTGATGTTGCTGCATCCGGCATATCTTCCGATAAACGTGTTGTTTCCTCCGGTGGTATTAATGCACCCGGCATATCTTCCGATAAACGTGTTGCAGCTACCAGTAGTGATTCTGTAACCGCTTCTGTTACCAAAGAAATTATTATTGTTTGCTGTATTGGCCGTAGCTTGACCGGTAGTTGGTCCGTTTCCTGCCCGGTAACCTATAAAGTTATTGTGACTACCACCTATTCTATTACCTGCCTGACAACCAAAGAAATTATTAAAACTGCCTGTGGCATATTGACCTGCTCTGCGACCCATCATATTGCTTCCGTTTATCCCAGTACCACATGCTCCGCTATAACTACCAAAGAAATTGTTTTCACCTCCTCCCTGAACACAACGTCCTGCTGCATTTCCCAAGAAATTATTGTTATTTCCTGTGGTGATACAAAAACCTGCGCGATGACCAAAAACATTGTTGTTGCACCCTGTAGTAAGACTGTTTGCTGCACAACTACCAAAAACAAAATTATGCGTTCCAGTTGCTGTATTGTTTCCTGCCCCTGTAGCCGTGTTTTCCGGACCAATAAACAAATTAGGAGAACCTGGTATTATACCAGCTTGTGTGCCTGACAAACTCCGGATACTAATATTGGCGGTGGAAAGTACCATCTGATTGGTTTGAGTGGCTAATGCACCAGCACCCAATACCAATACACCATCCACAGCACTGGTAGCAGCATTTATGGTATTTGCATTGGCTCCAATAAATGTGTTGTTATTTCCTACACAAACAAACAAGCCTGCACAATTACCAAAAGATACATTGTTATTTCCTGTGATATTAAAACCAGCATTGTCTCCAAAGAAATTATTATTATTACCTGTGGTGTTGGAACGCCCTGCACCGCCTCCAAAGAAATTATTAAAACAACCTGTGGTATTATTAAATCCTGCTTGAATTCCTAAGAAATTACTATTACACCCAGTTGAGTTATATCGCCCTGTGGTTTGACCTATAAAAGTATTATTGTTTCCTGTGGTGTTGGTTCTGCCAGAGCTGTTACCCATGAAAATATTTCCAGATCCGGTTCCGACACCATAATCTAATCCATTAGCTCGACCAATCATTATGTTACAGTTACCGGTGCGCAAACCACCACCTGTAGGACCAATTAAAATATTAAAACCACCAGTGGAGTTAAGTACACCTGTACTTTGCCCAATAAAAACATTACAGCTTCCAGTGGTGTTTGATCTGCCTGCATATTGACCAATGAATGTATTGTGCGACCCATCAAGTAGCACTGCTCCTGCACATCTACCGAACAATAAATTATGATTACCAGAAAGAACATTGTTACCGGTAGTATTATCCCCAATCATTAGATTGGGCCCCGCACTTACACCACTTAAACTCCGGATACTAATATTGGCGGTGGAAAGTACCATCTGATTGGTTTGAGTGGCTACTGCACCTGCCCCTAACACAAGCACACCGCCAAGAGCACTGGTAGCAGCATTTATGGTATTTGCATTGGCTCCAATAAATGTGTTGTTATTGCCAATACTATTAAACGAACCTGCACATGCTCCAACCCCTATATTATTGGACCCTGTGTTATTAAATCCTGATCTATATCCAACGAAAGAATTATTTCCTGTGGTGGTTGTAAACCTTCCTGCCCTGTTTCCGATAAAAACGTTATCAGTGCCTGTGGTAAGTGCAGCACCAGCATATCTACCAACTGCAAAATTACCACACCCTGCTGGAATTCCGGTGCTGTTATCGCCCATGGATATGCTCGGATTTAACCCGGTACCAGTGGTTATTCTTGCCGCATTTCTTAACCCTATCACATCCGCACTCAATACAGATGTGAATACTGTTGCATTGCTGGAAATATTGCCTGTTACTGTGATGTTTCCGGAAACGGCCAATTTATCTGTTCTGGTCACAGCTTGGCCTATTCCTACCCGAGTTCCAGAAACGACCAGTGTATTGGTTCCAAATTTACCGGCAACTACAGTATCTGTGTCCAACACTTCCAAGATGGGAAGGCCGGATATGTCGTTAACTGAGAATAGTGAACCGGATAATGAATCATCCACGGTGAACAATCTGCCTTGATTGCCATCAATGGTAAACCGGTTTAAAGCGGTTGTTGCTGTGGTGTAACTGGTTATGTTGACTCCACCACCTTGATCATAACTCAAACGAACTGAACTGGTTAAATCAGCTAAGGTAGAACCGCCTGCCACATTTCTGTCAAAAGAAACTATACCAGAAACAGGAACTATGAGCACGTTAGGCATACTTTATTATTTATAATTGAAATCTACCCTTTACGGCATTATAATTTTGCAAAATTTCTGACGAATTCAATCCTCGGTTATAAAATAAAGCCTGTGCCATATCAAAAGCTCCATATCTTTGAAGTGTCCCTCTAGCATTTTCTGCGCCTATAGATAAAGGATAATCAAAATTAGCAAAAGTATTGGGAGCTTGCCTATCTGTGTAAGTTATAGGTACAATATTACCATCAACATATATGTTATAATTAGTGGTTACAGGAGCAGGACACTGCCATACTAAATTATGCCACCTGCCATCATAAATGTTTGTTAGTATATAACCGACTAAAAATAAACCTGTTGTTTGAGATCTTATATAAAATTGTGTAGCACCAATACTACCAGTATCTCTGAAGCCCACTCCTCTATTGAGGGTAGCGGTGAAAACTAAATTGCCAGCCCCAGTGTTTACGGTTCCAAATAAAGTAGAAAATGTTGTAGTTGTTGTTGTCTTTAGCCAAAAAGATGTTGTAAATCCATTACCCAAACCTGCGCCAAAAGTATTAAATGAACTGCTTAAGTCAATTCTATTGTTGGTTCCGTTGAATGAAAAAAAACCGAGATTGGATGCGCTGAATGCCGGTGTGTTAACAAGAGTTCCGTTATAACCATTGTTGGTAAGATCGGAAAAAACAGTACCACTTCCTGGATAGCTTTTTATGTTACCAGCATCCAAACAAAGCACCAAACCATTGGTGACAATTTTCGGTGAATGATGAAAACTCATAAACCAAACCTTCCTTTAGTAGCATTATAATTTTGCAAAATCTCTTCTGGGGTTAGTGCTTTACTATAAGCTTGAACAACCCCTATAACCCCATTAAAAGTTCTATCTGTAGCCAGTCTATTACCAATTAATAAATTGACTGAAGATGTGTTTATTGGTGAAGAAAAAGTAGCGGATGAATTTATTAAATCCCCGTTTCTGTACATAAAAGCCTGGTTGCTTCTAACTACCAGTGTAACATAAAAGTATCTATTTAACGATATACTATTAGCCGGAGAAAAAAGAACCCCAATATTATTATTAATATTAAACTGTAATCCGTTAGGTTGGTTGATATTATCTACTAATAATGCAAATCCATTAGAAGTGCCGCTAGATTTATCAAATAATCTACCAAAACCATTTTCACCATAACTTTGTGCATTAAACCAAATACCTAACGTAAAATTATTAATAAAATTAACTGATGAGTTGTTACCGCAATTGACATAGTCATCAACATTATCAAACACAATACCCCCACCGTTTGCCGAGCTAAATGTTGGTCCATTTACCAGAGTTCCATTGTTCCCAGAATTGGATAAATCAGTCCAAACAGTACCACTTCCCGGATAGCTTTTATTATTGGCAGCATCCAGGCACAGTACTAACCCGTCTGTTATTATTCTAGGGCTATACTGACTGCCCATGATTACAACTCCACAACAAGTTCAGGTATATCTTTTCTTATAGCAGAGAATGACCAGAAGAATTTGTATTTCTTAGAATCAAACAAACCCGTGTCCATTTTTACCGTGAATTCATTGTTTTTTATATCCACACTATTTACATAAATTATTTTGCTGTGTTGGATGTTGGTAATTTGTATATTGATTCCTTCCTCCCTTACCAATCCATGAGTATAATCTGGAAGTTTTACCGTGCATTCACCTTTAACCACTACGCTTTCCCCAGTCAGCCGAACACCGTGATAAGGGCTTTCCAAGCTTCCATATTGCAGTTTTTTCCCTGTTTGTGTGGGGTGATCAATATAGAAGCTTTTGGTATTGGCTTGTACATGGTTGAATGAACCTGTTCCCCCCATGGTAATGTTGCCACTACCTGAGATGTTTCCGCTCACGCTAAGACGTTCAATTGGATTAAGTGTACCGATACCGACTTGACCTGTGCTTAAAATAGCTACTCTAACAGTATTGCCAGTTTCTAAATGAAGATTAAAATTATCATTGGTGCCAATCATGATGGTGGAACCTTTGGAATTGCCCCCATCTAAAATATAATTTGCACTATTATTTCTTAAATTAGTGTAAACACTGTTCCAACTGCTGCTGTTAAGATTTGTTGTGGTGTAAACACTATTCCAAGATCCAGATGCTTCCTGTAATGGAGTAATGAATAAACTTTCTTCCCAACTATCACTCAGAGATTTTACTGTGCTATAAACACTGTTCCATTCCTTGCTATTTCCATTTACTGAACTTATCAATCCGTTTACTGTAAAATCACCATCCACATAAAATCCAGACAATTCAATTACTATATTTGAACTTAAAGAATCTACAGTGTTTGCATAAATTTTATCAAATCGATTTTCAGCAGATCCTATTTTTCCATAAGGGGTATTAGGATAAAGATTGTTTATATTAAGATCACCGTTCACGGTTCCTCCGTTGGCATATTGAACGGCTATACTTCCCCCACCCCCTCCTAGTTCCAATATTCTTCTGGCATAATTTTTATTTTCTTCTGAAGATGCTTTTATTTTTTCTTCAAGATATTGTCGGGAAGAAGCAATAATATCATCTTTTGCTTCTCTTATAATTTTATATTTGTTTTCGATCTCTTTTTCTTTTTCTTTTTGTTCCTGTAAAGATTTCTCTTTTTCTTCTTTAAGAAATTTTTGTTTTTTTAACAATTCATTTTCTTCCCGAATAAGTCGATTTTTTTTATTTTCTAATCTTTCTTCAGCTTGTTGAATGCGTATAATTTCTGATTCGTTCTTTTTTGTTTTTTCTAAAAATTGCAAATCATTGACAATTGGTGTTTCCGGAACAACAACTTTTTCATTTATAATATTTTCATTTTTCGGTGAAAATGTTGAATAAGGAATTTCTTCAGATTCAGTTATTATAACTTTAAATTTTACATTTTTATATGTTTTTCCGTCTTCTGTGCTTACGTCTGTTATAATATATTTTTGTTCATTTTCAGTAATGTAATTATGTACAAAATCTTTTTCTTTTGTGCTAAATAATCCGGTATCAAACAGCTGTTCTGTAAATTTTTTACAATATATAACATTATCTCCTTCAGAAACTTGCAAAAGTTTTAAAGGTATGCGTTTATCTAAAATAACCTGAATGCTATCCACTTGGTTATTTATTTGATTCTTAACCATTTCAACAGGGATTGACTATTAAATAACATGGTTTATAACAGAATCATGAGTGAAAACAAAACATCTTATAAAGTGAAAAAACTACCGGAAGGTGGTTGGGCAATCTATGGAATCGACCCTAAAGAAAAGAAAGAAACCCAGATCGGTTATATAGGGGAAAATCTCAAAGTGGAAGCTTTTCTTCCGGAAGGTGCTCAATTGGTTAAATGAACCTTTTTTATTTATTTTTTCTTTTTTTGTTGGCAGGCTGTGTAACCTGCAACACAATCAAAAGAGAAAATGTTAAACCAGGAATGAGCGAAGATGCTCAAGACAGATAATCTTTGTACAGTCCTTTAAAAGGATTGTCACTGAAATATTCATCCAAATCTTCGGCATATTCATCATGAACTATTGATGATAAGGAATGGGTCTGTGTGCTCATAGTTACCAATCTTGTTTCTTATCTCCATAATACTCACGAGCATATCCATTTTTTAACAATAAATCCTTTAAACTAATACCATCCAACAATACATCTCCTAAAACCCTACCCCCGTATTTGTCCCACCCAATCAATTTTACCTGTATATTTTTAGCAGCCGCAATTTGCTTCTTTGTAAAATCAGAAGCAGCCAATCCCATTTCGTTTTCCTTTTCGCTTTTGGCCCGCCATCCTTTTTCTGGTGTATCCACGCCATATATGCGAACAGATAGTTTATCCCCCAATTCTTTAGGCAAAAAATCAACAGTAAATTCTATTGTGTCTCCGTCAGCAACTTTTAAAAGTTTCCAATTATATAATATTTCTTCTTGACCATTTACAAAGCACGCGAAAAATAAAAATAAAAAAAATAATCTCACCCAATTATTTACAAAAAATAATAAATATTAATATGATAGGAATATATGTTTTTTTAGGATGTGCCTTAGCTGCTTCTGCACTTCTTATATTATTCCGACTTATTTTTTCCGAAAAGAATGAAAATATAAATTTTTATTCAAACGATCCAGACTATGAGGACACCAAAAAGTTCATAGAAGCCAAGGAGATTTTTGTACGGGATCCCAGTCAATTTCACGATAAAGACAGTGATGGTATAGACGATATTCTGGAAAATAAATAATTATCCTTCAAAACAATTCTTTCCTGCCTGATGTTCAAAGGTTAAAAACCCAAACCTGTGACTATTTCGGTTAACACAAACACCCCAATCCGATCCCAATTCTCCTGACAATGTTTTATAATATTTGCATCCCATACTGCAGTCTGGATAATTTTCTTCTTGATTTTCCCACCGTTTTACATTACCAAATGGATCATAATCTTTAGGTAATCTAACAACTACATGGAGCAATTCTTCATGCAATTCACTCATCTTTTTCATCTTCTTTTGTTTCATCCAGATATTCATCTGGAACATCATGCATGTAGGTTTGGAATATAAAAAAAGCCCCCAACACCCACCACCAGCAACTGACAGGATTTTCTTTCAAAAAGGTAATGTATGTGAAAAGACTCATGATAAAAATAACCAAAAATGTGGCTTTCCATGTTTTCATTTTTTTCTCCTTATTTTTCTTTTTTCTGATATTTGAATAGGATGATCCAGTTTATTTAAAATTTGTTCTGTCATGGCTATAGCCCCTTGTATATAAGGATCTTGATAATTGGTATAAAAGCAAAGTTTACCAAATTTTGATTTGATTTGGGTAGCTTCCACCTGTTGTTTTTTATTCATATCCACATAATTTTGTATAACTTCACAAAGATGATAAATGTTGTCATACCATTCATCTGGACATTCTATTCCCCAGCACATGCAAGTCTGTTCCTTGGGCAGATCCTTTTGAACAAATATCTTAGGAAAAAATTTATATAATTTATTTTGTAGGTTTTGTTTCATAATGCTTCCACCAGTTCTTCCACATTCTCCATTTCGCTATCAATCTCTTCCAAAGGTGCAAACCGTTCACTGTTGAATCCTAGTTCCTGGGGTCCGCTTTTGCAGGTTGGGTCGATTGGGTTCCTTATCTCTTTTAAGGTAATTCCCACGCTTCCTCCATCTTTATCTTTAAGATCTTGTTTGCCTATATAAACTTCTCGAACAGTATATGTATTGTTCTTTTTAGGCAATTCAGCGTAAAGCTTGTGTACCCAGGCTTCAAACTGATCATTGACGCAAACCACCTTTTGTCCGGTCATGAACATGAACCGATGGTATATGCTAGAATATTATTGTCAACCTTAATCGTCGCAGCTGTCAAATTCACCTTCAAGCTCAATCGTGTTGCCCCTGGCTTTAACCCCTTTAATCTTGGATTTTGCTATTTTGTAATTTTGAGGAAAAAGCAATTTCAAATATTTTCTTACAAATTTTTCACCGGCTGTCACTGGTGATTTGGATTTTACAGAATAGTCCGCTTCTCCTGATACAACCTTATTGCTTACCTGCAGTCCAAACAAATAAAAACACCCTGTGCTAGGATTATATCGAATTCCTTTTACTGGTTTATTTTCTGAATCCAAAACAGGTTCATAACCAGATCCTTGTGCTGCTTGAATATCCTGCGCAGCCCGACTAAGAGCTTGACTGGCAAAAATTTCAGCTTTTTCTATAATAGATGGTAAAGCATCTATAATCGCATCCACTGGTTGATTATTAAAAAGACCTCCGGTAGCTTCTGCTTTTTGTTGAAGAATTGGGCGGAGTTCGTTTTTTAGTTCTTCAATATTTGACTTGGCTTTTTCCAACTTTTGGGTGTTTTTCTCCTGCATGCTTTGATAAGCAACACCAATGTTTACAACTTTATCAGCAACTTCTCCTTTTTTATTTTTGTAACGAAAACCTATAAATTCAGGAGCAGTATCACCTGCGAATGTTTGTTTAAATTTTTCGGCTGCATCTTCCCCGATTCCTTCTCCCACAAGATTTGATAATTCTTCAAACTTCATATTCATATATTTATATTACTTTAACCCCTTTTTAATCAAGCGTTTCAAGTTCCACCACCATCCCATGTCTGAATAATTCAGATAATCATCTATTTTACCTATAATTTCAAAATAGTAACTCTTTGGTATGCAACTACCTTCACCTTTTTCCAGTTTTTGATCCTGCCATGCTTGAGCAATACCCAACCCAAACCTTATTTGAGACAATTCCTGTCGGGTAAATTTCACCCACCCATCATATCACATTCAGTTGCTTGTCAAATGTTTTCTGTATTGATCCCTGTGATAACAAACCCAGTCCATCAGTGCCCGCTCAAATCCCACGTCATAACCTGCTCGTTCGCTCATATACCATTTGTTTCTGAGTATATGTTCCCGTTCCTCTAAAAATGATTTATACAGTTCTGAATTTTTCATTATCTGCTGTGCAGACATGTTGTCCTCCTTCCTGACACCAACAATATCTTTTATAATATTATTTATCTGCTTTTTTCTTTAAAAATAGTCCTTTGCATTCTGTTTTTGTAAGAGTTTGATGGCAATTAACATAATAAAGAACTTTTATCACATCTCGTATTTCTTCAATATCCCGTTCCAGCTTGGTGAGTCGTTCCAGAATCTTTTCTTTTTTTAGATTCACTTTAAGATTTAAAATAAAATGTTGAATGTCAACAATCTATTGTTAAAATAGCCGTATGAATTTGAAAAAAATTGTGGAACTCAGTTATGCACTTCTCCCCACTCATGGAGATTATCGATGTCGGCACGCATCCTTTTTGGTTTATAGGGATAAGATTGTTGGAATTGGTATTAACAATCCGTCCAAGACACATCCTAAAAATCTAAAGTTTGGATATCGCAACAAACGCAATCAACCTATTAATGACATTATCGGAATACACAGTGAACTTGCAGCTGTAATCAAACTGGGTCGTCAGGATCTATATGGTTTGGACATTGTGAATACCCGAATCGATAGAAATAATATGTTGGCTTTGGCCAAACCTTGTGTGGGCTGTCAAGACATGCTCAAACAGCTTGGAATTAATAGAATATTCTATTCAACCCACAGCGGCAAATTTGAACAGCTTTTTTAGTACAAAATCTTTCGTTCCAGCTTGAAAAGAAGATTGGGAACTCGCTGACTATAAACCTGGCCCTTACGAAGCAGGAATTTCATCGGCTTGTTGTAAACAACATTGATAATTTTATATGAAAGCTTGCTGACTTTTTCATTGTGACGGCGCATCTCTTCAGCAAACTTCCGATCCATCTCGATACGATTTGTCTGTTCTTCATCGCTTTCCCGTTCGCTTTTTTCTAGCTTGATGTTCTTCACTTTTCCCTTTACCACATGTGCCTTGTAATCCAAGGCATAATACCGGTTGTCTTCTTTGTTTAAATCGTAGGAATAAAAATGAATATCGCCTGTATGGTCGATTTTTTTCCAACGACTGTTTTTTACTTTTAGAGCCCATCCTCCAAACTTACCATATTTCTTTTTATCCTGTTCCCGTTCTTCTGGAGTGCTTTCCCTGTATTCAATCAATTCCTGATACAAATCTCCGTTTTCCCGGATTTCATAATGAATCATGCCCGGGTCCAAATCCTTGGTTTGAAATTCTAGTTTACGAGGATCATAATCCTTACCCAGAAACTTTTTAACCAAAGCATCGGTGGGAAGCTTTTTCTTTACTTTTACATAATCAAATAGACCCATAATTTTTTCCTCGTTTTTATTTAAAAGATTCCACGTAACTTTCAACAGTTGTTCCCAACAAACTTAAGAATTGTTGATCGCCATATTCAGGCAAGTCAATTATTTTCCGTATCTTATTGCTGTTCAATTTATAACAAATATCATGACCGGGACGATCTTTAACAAAACTTATCAGACTTTCTGGTTTGTTTAAAATATATAATATATTTTTTACAAGTTTCAGATTATCGATTCTATAACCAGATCCTATATTGTAAATTTCTCCGATCTTTCCTTTTTCATACAAATTCATGATTGCTTCGGCATGATGATCCACACTGATCCATTCCCGCATGTTTTTACCATCACCATAAACAGGAACAGATTTGTTATGATAAGCGGTGCGAACAACCGTGGGAATAAATTTTTCATCATTTTGTCCGGATCCAAAGTTATTGCAACAACGGGTAATCAAAACCGGCATCTTATAAGTGTGATATGCGCTTTTCACAATCAAATCCGAACTTGCTTTGCTACTGCTATAAATGCTGCTCGGGTTCAGATTATCCTGTTCAGTGCTTTCAGGATCATTCGGGTTTAATGATCCATAAACTTCATCGGTGCTAACATGAATAAATTTTTTATATTTTTCTTTAAAGTTGAAAAGCATGTTGAATGTACCTACCACATTGCTTTGAACAAAAGCATCCGGACACGTTATGCTTCGATCCACATGACTTTCTGCCGCCAGATGAAAAATGCAATCAACGTTAATCAAACTACAAGCAAACAAACCCAATTGATCTTTATCAGATATATCACATTTGGCTACCTCCACTCTTCCGTATTTCGGACTTTGAAAATGGTAAGGATCGGAGCCTATGCCCATTTTATCCAATACAATAATATAAGCATCCGGATAACGGTCCAAAAGTTTCTTGACCAAAACCCGTCCGATAAAACCCAAACCCCCTGTAACAACAAATGTCATTTTAGCCATATGGTTGTGGGGTCATAAGCATCTGTATCCAAAAAGTCCCATACTTTCCATTTATTCGTGCCTTTCATAAATTCAATAATATTATAAACAAGTGCAAAAGTATCCTCGATATGCCACACATCATCCAAAAGCTTTTTACCGTGATAACGACTTTTATGGGCCACGTGATCTGCATAACTATACGCAAATCCACAGAACGGAGGAAGAACACAACCCAGACTGCAAAGCACTCCCTGAATACGACTGGCCACTTCCTGACCTCCTACCGAATGCATGGTCACAATTGCTCCGGCAGGTTTGCCCAAAACATGTTTTTTTCCTTCCACTTCGGTCATTTTTTCAAAAAGAAGTTGAAGCGGACTACCCCAGCTTTGCCAATATGTTCCGGTGCAAAAAATAAGACCATCACTGGTACGAAGATATTTTCGTACATGGGGCCAATTAAAATTAGGAGAAAGATGAATGATTCTTACTTTTATTTCTGGATCTATTTTATGTACTGTTTTCTTCAGTTTTTTGATAAGATTAAAGGTGTTTCCAGTTCGACCCCCCAAAGCTCCATTAATGATGGAAATGGTATATTTTTTGGATTCGGTCATGGTTTTGTTATAGGGTAAGCTATCTTTTAGTCAACCTGTTATTAAATAATAATATGATACAAGGATTTTTACAGAAATTAGTATTTTTAATGGACGGTCTTATTGAAAAATTTGTAAAATTTATAATAAATTTAAAATGATAAAGAATCGTACAGATTTCATTATGGGGGTTGGTTTTGTATATTATGATGATAAAGGTCGCCGTTATGTCTTTGACACAAAGAAAGAAATGACAGATTTTATAAACGAATTGGCAATTAAAAAGAAAAAAGAAAAACAAAATATTGAAAAGAAAAAAGCCGATTTTTTCAAACCTCAAATAGAATTGTTGCATCGCAAAGGTATTGGAATCTAATTGACAACTCGGACCTACCCCTTATAAAGGGAACATGCGCCGGGGTATTTGCTGTATCGTATTGAGTCTGCAGGATAGAACTCCTGTTCGTAAGTTTCAAACCATGACTTACAAAAAGTTCAGCAATATGAATCGCAAAGAAGGTTTGGAAGAATTGGGCAAACGCATTCTTAACAATATGCAAGTCACAGGAGAAGCCATACGTTTTTGTCACAATAACAATTACAACTATCGTTTAAGCAGCGATTTGTTTCC
>Ga0214923_10004715_pt1 | contig 16294 bp, 14 predicted proteins | sample LL1510_MetaG_FD_177993 | JGI IMG/M metagenome (GOLD analysis project Ga0214923, IMG submission 177993) | Freshwater microbial communities from Lake Lanier, Atlanta, Georgia, United States - LL-1510 | ecosystem: Environmental > Aquatic > Freshwater > Lake | place: USA: Georgia | collected...
CCCCGCACGGATTCAAAACCCCGCTCCAGCGCCGGTAGAGGCCCCGGTACGCGTCCTCCCGCAGCTCCCGGGAAATAATTTCCACCAAGCCCGCGCGGGCTAATGCCTCAAGTAGACGCCGGCGGGGGGCATATTGGTCATATTCGAGAAATTTTCCCCGAAAGAAGATGCCGGGCTTTTTCTGTCCCCGTGGACGGAAGGCATCCACATCCACGCCCTGCGGAATCCATCGGGCGGGGCGGCCTTGGGCGGAAACCCACGCTTCATCGACTTCGTCGCAGACGGCATAGTGGGTAAAAATCTCCAAGGAAGATTGAAATTTTGTTCGACTTTCAGGCCACTTGGAGTCCCGAAGGCTTTCGTAACTGAGACAAAGACGTGGACACGCAAGCACTTGCCAGATCTTTTTTGCTTCCGGAGCCTGATGCAGCCATGGGATGTGCAGATCTCCCCCCATCACCAAAAGCAAATCCGGTTCGCTTTTTCGATGCCGGTAATATTCCAGAAGAGAAGCTGGAGAGTGCCGCCGCAAGTGCCAGATCCGGCCCTCAAAGCCAGCCCGACGAACCATCCTCTCCCACCCCTCCACTAGGTTCCAGCTATGCCGATCCGGCGGAAAAATCAGGTCGATTTGGAGCAAAATTCCTCCAGGGTTCGGCGCATGCGCTGGCTTTGCGCCGACCAGCGGTGATACCGGTCGACCTGCGCCCGTGCGGCCAAACCCATTTTCGTGAAATCCGGACGCTCGGCCTCAATTCGTTGCAGGCATCGAGCCAGACCGCCGGGTTCAGATCCGAAATAAAAGGCGTGCTCACCATCTTCCATAGGATGGTCTCGTTCGATCGTGGGATAGGTCATCAAGGGAACCGAACCGCAGGCGGCGATCTCATAATGGCGATAGCAGTCCCAGCCGCGGCCCGGAGGGGAAAGCACGAAACGGGCCGAGCGAATTCGCGTCAGGTATTCGGAATGGGGAATCCGCTCCTCGAGGATTTCAATTTTCCAACCTAGCGGAGCCGAGGAGCGTAGTTCGTTCACCCAGCGGCGGCGGCTCTCGTTTGTGTTCCACTTGCCCGCCCAGAAGACATCGATGGTTTTTTTGGCGGGTGGGCCGTCGCAGATTTCAAAGAATCGGTCCGGAATTCCCAGCGAGAGGGGCTGAAGTTTTTCCGTTCGCACCGGCACCTCCTGTCGAATGCCAAGCTGTCTCGGAAGCAGGGGGACGGTTCCGCTCACTTCCTGGGTGTTGGAAAAAAGATCCAAACGCCGCGGAGGCAGTTCCCGAATGAAATACCGGGAACTGAGCCCGTAGAGCAGAAAACAGGCCGAATCGATCTTGGGGCGGTCGTTGCGGTCGACCACCACGAAGGGGACTTGTTGCCGAGCCAAAATCCACGGAATAATTTTTTGCACGCAGCGCTCGGGACGGAAGACAAGATCCATCAACATGCGCTGGCTTCCCGACAACAGGCTCCGGCCGGGCCGCCACCATGCGTGACTGGACTCACCGAAAACCGCGGCCCCGAATTCCCCCGCCCGAATTTTCCGGATCAGCCGGATCACTTCCCCCCATCGGACAGGTTTTTTCGCCGCCGCATCCGGGTGAAACACAAACTTTTCGATTCCCGCCCCGCCCTCATCCAGGAGGCCTGTTAAGTTCATGGCTCCACTATCCAACTTGAGGATTTTTTTCATCAATAAATTCGGCTGGGGTTCAGGATGACAGCTGGTATTCCCAGGCCGGTTTACTATAAACCAAGGCATGGTTAATTCTGCTCATGCTCGCCGAATTTACGGGGGATGCACTCACCCGCGGCACGGGGTTTTCGGCCTCACTTTTCAACCGATTCATGGACTTCCCCACCAAAACCAGCCCCCATCTTTTAGGCCGGAACACCCGCATAAGGTCGAGACCGTGGTCAGTTCTTCGATTGGGCAGGTTCCTGCAACTATGCCTCTGTGAGCTGGCTGAACACCTTTCTCAATTTTTTCTGTTCTTCCCAAAGGGGGACTTGGTTCTGCATTTCCTAAAGGTTTCGCATGTTTAAAAATATCATTCGCTTTTTAGTCGGATGAAAAACTCCGCTTTCCGCTCCCAGCTCCAGCGGTTTCTGACCCTCACGCATCTTTTGCCCCGGCAAGCCGGACGCCCGTCCTCCAAGGTAATGAAGATTTCAGATTTGCCGTTATTTCCTCAAACCGGCCAGACCCTGGCAGCGGAAAAAGCCCTGAAACTCCCTGACCCGGAAGAACAGGGGCACAGGATCTGTGGCCGCATTATTCAACAAAAAGAAATCCAAGAGAGGGTTTTTTATGGCGTCCGCTTGCAACAGCCCCATGTTTTCGGGCCCTCCGTTATGTTGGTCACCGCTGAAGGAAGCGTGGTCTGCGAAGTTAGCAAGGAATGGGGAGTATTTCTTAAAAACCCAGAGGCCAGCTGGATCCAGCGCCGGTTCTTTCTGCCCAAGCCCAAGCGGTTACTAGGACGAACCTTTCTCTTGGCCTCAACGGGCGCGGAAACTTTCAACCACTGGATGATGGAGTCCCTGCCGCGGTTGGCGCTGGCGGAAAAGGCGGGGATCAGGATCCGGGAAATCGATCACTGGCTGGTCAGCAGGAAATCCCCGTCCTTCGTCCGGGAAGCCCTTGAGAAAATCGGGGTGCCGTGGGATCGGGTTGTGGATTTTTCGGAAAACCAACACTGGGTTTGCGATTCGTTGGACTTGGTTTCCCTTGCCTCGGATTGGGGCATGCCCTCGGGTTTGGCGGTGGAGTTTTTGCGGAAGGCTTTCCCCACGGATAGCCATCGCTCTTCCCGGCGGTTTTACCTGCCCCGGGGAGAAACGAAGGATCGCCGGGTGCGGGAAGAGGCCGCGTTGATCTCCACTCTTTCCCGTGGGGGGTTTCAAGCCTTGGACTGCGGGGCTTTAGGTGTCTGCCGGACAGCCGCCGAACTCTCCCAAGCCGAATGGATCGTTGCCCCCCACGGGGCGGCGCTGACCAACATGGTTTTTGCGCCCCCTGGCTGCCGGGTGGTGGAAATCTTTAACCCATCCTTCACCAATCCATGCTATCGAATGTTGGCCGCCCGCTGCGGTCACCGTTACATGGCCTTTTACGGGGAGGCGCTCCATCTCACTGCCAACCGCCCGGCGGAGTCTTCCGGCAACATCGCGCTGAACCCGAAGACCCTGGTTCAATCCTTGGACTCCGCGGCAAAAACCTGGGCGTAAAGATCACAGTAACGCCGGATCTGTCTTTTTTGGCAGAAGTTTTCCTCAATGGTTTGCCGGCAGGCCGCCCGGATTTCACCTTTCCTCTCATCCCGGAGGGCAAAATAGTTGCGGATCTGTTGGACGGCGGCGGCGGCCTCGCTCGCTGGAACCAGCCAGCCGTTGAGGCCTTCTTTCATGCAGTCCGGATTTCCCCCGACATCCGTGGCCACGGCGGGAGTGCCGCAGGCGAGGGACTCCATCAGCATGTTGGCTAGGTTTTCCTGGGAAGGAAAAAACAACAGAAGATCCGCGGCCGCGTAGACCTCGGCGAGCCGCGGGCCATGCGGAACTTTGCCAAGATGCCGGCAGGATATCCCCGGGATTTCGGGCAAAGGCTCGTCTCCGAGACTCAGAACCAACCAAGGCGGGTTTTCCCCAAGCCGGGTCAAGACCTCTGCCAACATCGCCCCGCCCTTGCGGAGCACGGCTAAACTACCCGCTCCGGCTAACAAAACCTTGGCGTCTGCCGCAATTCCCATCCGGCTTCGAATCTCCTGGCGGCCCTCCGGGCCGGGATCACGAAAAATATCGGTGTCGACTCCCAGAGGCAGGAGATGCACCGGAGAATAAGCCGTAAGGGGGCTTCTTTGAATCAGGGAAAACATCCAGCGACTGGCGGCGATGAAGTGGATGGAATTCGCTTGCAGCTGGCCGAAGACTCTCTTTTTTAAAAGAAAGCCTCGCCGGGAGGCGTCCAACTCCCCAGGCGCGGCAAGTTGGGGGCAGTTACCGCAGGCCTCCAGAAAACGGCAACACCCGCCATCGTAGTGGCACCCACCCGTCAAGGGGTTCATATCGGAAAGTCGCCAAAAAACTCTCTGCTCCGGGCGGATGGCATGGAAAAAGGAGGGATAATCCAAAAACCGCCCCACCCAGTGTAGCTGGATGATATCGGCATCCTTGATTAGTTTGCTCCAGCCGCGGTAATAGGATCTTGGCCCATTGAAAGGCTCCTGCCCCGGGAGGGTAGGCTGGGATCCAAGTCCATGCCTTCGTCGACACCAACGTGCGATTCCGCCCGGGCGGATGATTTTAAATATTTTTTCGTCAGAAAAACCACGCCCTTCCGCCACCCCCATTTCTGAATCCATTCCCAAGGCGCGTAGTCCGGCATGGAGTTGACGGGCGGCGGAAAAAGCTCCCCCTGCTTCCGCCGCAGTGGCGATATGGAGGATCCTCAGGAAACGGCGCCGCCCGGCGAAACGGAATTAATTTTGGGCAAAGACATGCTCGTGCCAGATCTGAAACATAAAAAGGTTCCACGCGGCGGGCCCCCAACGGTCTTGCCCCGCCAAAAAAGGCAGGATGACTTTGTCGCGGACCGCGGGAAGAAAAATCCCCTGACGGTCAAGGTTCAAAAGGGAGAAACTTTCCTCGAACTGCCGCCGCCAGGGGCCCCGTAGCCATTGGTCCGAAGGCAGAATAAAACCTCTTTTGCCGGACCCTTGGGTCAGTTCCGGGGGGATCAGGGGCGCAACGGCCTCCCTCCACTCTCTTTTGAGATCATCAGGATCCGCAGGGCGACGGTGCCTTAACACCATTTCGACAAACTCTTGGTCAAGGAGGGGAACCCGCGCCTCCAGGCTGTGGGCCATGGAAAAACGGTCTGTCATCATTAGAAATTCCTCGGGTAGCTGGAGGCCCAAATCCATAGCCAAACTGCGATCCCGCAAATCCCGCGACGGGCAGGAGCGGTAGAGGTTTTCTGCATGGCGGAGAACCTGGCCTGATACTTGGCCTCCCCATTCGGGACGTAAAATCCCACGAAGCAAATTATGTGGAACACCGGGTTGGTTCAGGCTGGCGTGTGGATGCCTAAGCCATTCGAAAAAGCCGCCCCCGCGGGCGCGGAATTCCCGGAAGGAGCGGCGGAGTTTCGCCCAGCTTGAAAATTTGATCCATTTTCCGTAACCCCCGAAAAGCTCGTCTCCTCCCACCCCGGTGAGGGTGACCTTGGCTTTCTTCCCAAGTTCGCGGTAGACAAACCACGAGGGGATACCTCCGCCGTAAGGTTCATCCAAAGCTCGCACCATATCAGGGAGCGCGGCGCGGACCTCTCTCTCACCGATCCGGATTTCCAAGTGCTCGCTGCCGAAAAAATTGGCGGCTTTGCGGGCAAGGCTTACCTCCTCTTCCTGGAACTGCTCGTGGAACCCGAGGGTGCAGGTGAGAAAACGGGTTTCGGGATTTTGCCGGGCAAAAACGGAGGCCACGGCGGTGGAATCAAGCCCGCCGGACAGTAGACACGTGACCGGAACGTCGGAAATCGACCAACGCCCGACTGCCTCCTCAAAAGCGGTTCGCAGGGTTTCGGACGAAAGGAACCTGCCTTTGCCATCACCAGCCGCCCAAGGCGGCTCCCAGTACCTCCAAATTGAAAGCTTTTTGGTCCGTAAATCGTAGCGAAATGCATGACCGGCCAGCAGCTTGTGGATTCCTTTCCAAACCGAACCCGGGGAGGGCGAGCACTGCCAGGAAAGGGAATCCGCTACCCCTTGCGGATCGATCTCCCGGGAAATCCAGGGAAGCTTCCTGAGGGCCTTGATCTCCGAGGCCGCGGAAAAACGGCCCCCTTCCAAGGAGTAGTGAAGGGGTTTGATACCCAACGGATCCCGGGCCCCAAAAAGAACGCCTGCCCCGGCATCATAAGCAATATAAGCAAACATCCCCCGAAGATTGCGGCATGCCTCTTGCCCCTTATGCTCTAGACAAGCGGCAAGGATTTCGGTGTCCGAATGATGGGTGGAAAAGATAACACCCGATTTTTCCCGCTCCTCCCGCAAAGACTTCCCGTTGAAGAGCTCGCCATTATACACCAGTCGAATCCTCTTCGCCGGACCTTCCATCGGTTGCCGACCGCCGGGCAGATCCTGAATCGCCAACCTGGTATTGGCCAAAAATACGCCAGAGGGTGATTCCGAGACCCACCAGTTTTGTTCATCCGGACCGCGTGGGCGGAGCGTGGCAAGGGCTGTCTGTCCTGCTTTGGAGTTTAGGGAGCCCGTGAAACAGAGAATGCCACACATGGGCCTTATCTCTTCGGATGATTCGCCCGAATCCTGCCGGCAAAAAACAAATGCGGCTTGTGTTTGGTGCGGTCATCGAGAAAAAGAGCTCGCCGAAGAAAGTTTTTTATTGTTCTAGCGGGCCGCTCCCAGTTTACCTCTTCACAACAGATGATTTCCCACCCATAGGCCTCCATAAGTTTCCCCAGGGATTTTTTGTTAAAGGAACGGACATGTTGCCATCGATGAAAAGATTGGCCACAATGCGGGCAGGAAAACGAGGACTCCTCAAGGTTTTCGGAGTTGGGGGTGGTTACCACGATGGTGCAGCTAGCGGGGGCGGCAAGCCTGACCACCTCTTTCAAAACAGAATCCAAATTATGGTCATCCAAATGCTCAAGAACTTCCATTAAGAAAATATGCTTAAAATGGCCCGGGGGGATTCCCAGGGGCAGCTTGGCTGCGTTGTGAATCGGTCGTCGAAATCTAGGGCTTGTTGATTTTTTTTCTCCAGTGGCCACCGCTACTTCTGCCCCTTCGGCATCCCAGCCCGCGGCGCATAACTGGTCGACAAAAAAGCCCGGACCACATCCAAAATCCAAAATCCGACCTCGCATGGCTTGAACCGAGGCGATTGTTTTTTTGAGAATCTGAGCCCCATACTTTTGGGCAAAATAGGCATGGCTGGAAGCGAAAGTTTTTTCGTTTTTTTTCCAGAATTCATCAACTTGATAACTCATGAAAAACCTTTTCTGCCGTTGGCAATCAGGCCGTTGCCCCCGCGAAAAATATCTAAATCTAGAACCGGCATGGATTCCCAAAACTTGCGCCACCCCTGCTTCGTGAACGGCTTGTCATATTCCGCGCCCAGGGCATCAAAGGTGTCCAAAATCGCCCATTCATGCTGTTCCTGGGGAGTCAATCCGGTATCGGGATAACTATAACATGGGAGCAAGGTAAGAGCGGAAAGGGCTTTGCCAATTTTCGGGATTTTTTTGATACCGGTATCGACCGGATACCAAACCGCAAGATAGGACCGGATCAGCTTCAATAAAAACGCGCTCGGTATTCGCTTTGTGATGGGGCGCCAAAAATACTTTGGGAGATTGTACGGATCCAACCGCCACCGCCATTCATAAGTATCCATGGAAAATCGGCCTCCGGGAGCCAAGGCCTTCAACATGTTTTGCACCCCAGTTTTTCGATTTTTCAAGTGCTGAATTACCCCATAACAAAGAACAAAGTCAGCCCTATTCAGGCAAGGAGGGCCCTCGCAAATATCTCCTTGGATATGAAAAGCCCTTTTGTGCGGGTAATTCTTTTTATTGACGTAAATCGCAGCGGTTGGATCTATCCCAATGCATCGAGCTCCCCATTCCAATAAGATACCGGTAAACCTTCCCGCACCACATCCTACTTCCAAAACGACTTTGTCTTTGAACCAGTCCGGGGAAACCCCACAGTTTTTTAGAAGTCGATGAATAGAATCAGAGCGACTGGCCTCATCTCTTATCTGGGTTTGAGAAAACTCAGCCCACTGGTAACCGAAATGACCAACTGACACTAGGCTTTAGATGCCTCCATAATTAAGGAGTTTGGTTTCCACTCCCCGCCATCTTGAGTTAGCTCGATTCCAGGCTCTATCCAACCGGGAATTTCGCTGTCACCAGCATTTTTTCGCTGAATGCGTTTAAAACCAGCACTGTTGAGAATATCCCTAAGCTCAAACTCGTCATAGCACCATCGATGAATCTCTGGAAATACATCCAAGCTGTCAAAAGGAAATATTTTCTCCAAATAACTTCTAATTGTTCTTGGATTTTCATTCCTTTCAATGGTGTTCCGTTGAAGGGCCTCGGGCCCCCCAGTTGTTTTCGAAACAAAATCTAAGTTTCGTTGGTTGCATGAACTCAGAAAATTTAACATGAAACCGCCTTTTTTTGTTCGCACCATTTGCTCAAAAAGATTGAGTCGGGCCCAAACTAGATTGCTTTTATTTTTTTTACTTTTTCGATATTTTTTTAATGTTGAAAGATATAATTTACAATTAAATTCTAAATCCGGAACGGTGATACGGATTATTCCTTTTGAGATTAGCGATTTATGGATTTTTTGACAGATTGATGTAACAAGCTCAAAGGCCAGATGCTCAAAGACGTGACAACTATAAAAGGCTTGAACGGAATTGTCTTTAAAGGGCCATCTTTTTGTTATATCACAAGTAAAAACATTCGGATTTTTATTTCCCGGAAAATCAAGATTAAACCATTCATGCAAGATTTTTGAGCCGCATCCAAGATTTACTTTTTGTTTAGACATTCTTATGCCATTTCCAAATTTCATATTTTTTTCGGTCAATTGTTTTTACTTTTTTTGCAGGATTTCCAAGAATTAGTGAGTTTGAAGGAAATGTTCCCCTTACCACCGAACCTGCTCCCACAACGGAGTTATTTCCAATTTTTGTATTTCCGACGATTACCACATTTGTTCCTACAAAAACATTATCTCCGATAACAATTTGCTTCTTTTCAGGACGCAAATCTGATAATCGATGATCTCCTGAATTCATAAAAATGTTGTTTGATCCTAAAAAATTATTTCCTATCGAAATTTTTCCCCAATTTATAATTGAAGATTTCGCACCGATTGCAAAATTGCGCCCTATTTTTATTTTGCCGAAATTATACACCTCACTCCATGGTCCTATCCAAAATATTGTTGGAACTTTTTGGACTCCGATTTTTTCAAGGTATTTGCGGTAAATTCTTAGATTCTCGCCTGGTTTTTTAAAGGCACTTTCAATATTTGCGATAAAAGAAAATAAAAACATTTTTAAAGTTGCTTAAATTATTTTACTAATTATGAGGATACATTTTGTAATTATCTTGCCAGTTTAATATCAAAATTGATTTCTGACTTCTTGCAGTTAATTTTATTTTTTCGCAAAGGTTTTTTATTTTTTGTTTAAGTGCATTTTGCTGTTCCTTGTTTTTTTGGATTTCAAGAAGAATTTGTATAGCTTTATTAGGTTTCATATTTATTGCTTCGTCGTTACCTTTCAAATTAAAAATTCCATTTGTGAATTCTTTTTTTATTAAATCGTGCATAAGGTAAAAAATTATTAAGGCTTTATTTTGTAATTTTCTGTTTTTCGAAGTCGCTTTACTTTTTTTGGCTATTTTTTGCAGTTTTTTTTCATACTCTTTTCTTGTTGCGCTCTCTGAACAAATACCGAAACCATGATATCCATTTTCGCAGCAAATTAAAGATGGAATGCCAAAACATGGATATTCCACTCCAGCAGTGCCGGCGGCAGTTACAATACCGTCCGCAATATTTTTTATACAAGCGGCATTTATTTTGTCTGAAGAAAGGAAAGAAACATTTGGATAATTAAAGAGGCTTATCTCATGTTCGATATCACAATCGTCTGGATAATTACTTCTTCTTGGATGACTTTTGAAAACCCAATGAACATTTTTTATTTGTGCTGCTCTGCTTAAGGTAAATAGAAACCAATGGTAAAAATCGATAAACATTGTTAGCCCTTTTGTATGCGGCCCGTCACTGAAAGCATGAAGCATTACGAACACGATCTTTTTTTCTGATGGGATTCTGTAATTTTTGCAAAATTCTTTTTTCGAGGTATAGAATTTCTTGTTTTTATTGAAGGCAGCTTTTGCGTCCCAATCAAAACTATCTCCTTGATACCGGTTTTTTAAAAAGTTTTTAGCTTCATTTAAGAGTTTTTTTTGTGCTTGTTCTACCAGGGCCTTTGGGGGGCGGCAATGATGCTGAATCTTAAACGTTCCATTTTTGTTTTCGCATCCAAGCTTTAAGACAGACCCCAAGCCTCCAAGGGCCTGATATACGGGGATCTTTTTAGCTAAAAGAACTCTTATCCAGATGCCGTCGAAGGCGCACTTTGTGTGGGTACAACAAGCTGCAACAATAGGATATCGCTCACAAATGGTATTGATCGACTCAACGGTTGAAACGGCCTTCTTTATTGCGTCCTTGACTCCCTGACCTACCACCTTGACGGAGGCGACTCGGTGATTTAAAACCTCGTCATAAATTTCTGGTCCGATTAACAAACCTCTGTATTTAATCTTAAGTATGTCTGATGGGTGTTTTAAATTTGAGAATATAGCTTCGGTAGCTTGGCAAATAAGATCGTTTTTCCTTTTCGTAATTTTGTTCATTTTTAATGTGGAACTGGTAAGGCCAAATCGGAATACAAACCAATCCGGAGGTTCGCGCAAAGGTTTATTTTCTCTTAAAAAAAGAATTTTTGCCTCAAAGGCTTTTGCGATCAAGGCAGCACCAATGGCTGTTGTTAAATGCCAATAAGAAAGGGAATCGCATCTGTCAGCGAGAATAAAACCTTTATTATTTTGATTAAGTCTAAATAGATTTCTAAACAACAAAAGAATTTTAATTTCATATTGTATCTTATGAAATAGATTTAAAATTTTATTAAGCATTTTTTTTATTTTCTTTTAAAATACTTTTTGCGATTTCCCAATCTCTTAGGGTATCAATATTCCAGTTTTCATGTTCAGGAATGACAACAAAGCCTGTATTTTTTTTATCAATAATTATTTGTTTGTTTATTAGTAATTTTCTGCGACAAATATAAATATTCCCGGTTTGCAAATAATATCTTGGAAGAGAATGCCGTGATGTATAAGTTTTTCTGTCTAGGCAAGTTGCTTTATTTCTGTTCACTTTATAAATAAAACTAGGTCCTCTTAATCCTGCATCTACTAATGAAATAATTGAGTTATAACGACTTTTTTTAATTTTTTTAATTGCATTTTGCAAACTGTGCTTTGAAGTAAACGGAGTGGTAGGTTGAAGTAAAATTATTATTTCGTACCTGCACTTTTGTATTTTTTCAAACTCTTTTAAGGCATGAACCAAAACGTCTATGGTTCTCGCCGAGTCTGTCGCTAGAGAAGATGGTCTTAAAAATGGCGCACAAAATCCCATTTTTTCGACTACCCCACGAATCTTTGACGAATCCGTAGATACGATAACTTTATCGATTAAATTACAGCTATTTGCAAGGGATAAAACATAGCTAATTAATGGTCTACCACCAAGAAGTTTAATGTTTTTATTGGGCACCCCTTTCGAGCCACCACGCGCGGGTACAATTGCTAAGGTTTTAATAAGTTCTTATGGAGGACAATTTGCCGAACGGATCCAAATAAAAACGATAATATTTTTTAAGGTTCGATCCTTTTCTACATTTTGCAATTTTGTTTTTGAAATAAGTTACAATCTCATAAAGATCTTTTTTATTAAACCCACTTTCTTTTTTAATCCAGTTATAAAGAATATTAAGACTGATGGATTGATATCCCGTAATATTTAATGTAAGCATATTATCATTAATTGGTTTTTTTCTTAAAAATTGGGATTCGCACCATTCTAACATATCTGCTAATGAATCAAAATTATTTTGTTTCAAAAGGTTTTGCTTACTTTGTTTTGTTTCAAGCAACTGTATTGCCATTTTGTCAATTAAAGGAATACTGTTTTTTATGGATTTATTTTTTATTTTTCTTTGTTTATTAGGAAGGATCTCGCCATTGTTTTTAAACGCAAATTTGTGATTTTTGTTTTTTTTAATAAAATTCTCAATTTCTCTTGCCAGAATGTTGATAAAAAAATTAGAAAAGTGTAACATATCACGAAAGAGTTTATTAGTAGCTTTATCAAAGTTTATCCAAGGATAAATTTGAGTTAATTTTAAATTTGTTTTGTTGATAAATTCGGAAATGTCAAAAAATGAAGTAAGTTTATCTTTTTTTAAAGATTTGTAGTTGGTCCTTTTGAGCGTTGCAGTATTTAAGTGGTCTGTATAATTTCCATATCTGTTCACTGTTGTGTTTGTATCGGGGACGGGCAGAAGAATAATGAGTATCCTAGCTTTAGGCATTGCTTTTCTTAAAGAAGCGATATAATTTTTAAAATATTTTTTATAAGGTTCTTGCATTTCCCTAATTTTGTTATTTTTTCGAAGAAGATGTTTCGTCTCATAATAATTTTTTGTTCCTTTCCAGATTACTTTTTTTAACTTTCCCCGAAGATATCGTTGCATCATCGGAACTACGACGAAGTCAAATTCGTCATTTTTAATTCCATTATAGTGATGTGGCGGAGAAAACGTCTTTATTCTTTTTTTTAAAAGAAATTCTGAGAATTCTGTATTGTTTTGCAAAAAGTGCCGAAAGGTGCACCACCGAGTGGTACAATTAAAGGGCATCCTGCACGCCAGCATTCTTGCGATACAGTTTCCGATAAATAATACCCTCAAGATTTTTTAAGTTAGTATTTTTTATTACTTAATAAAATATTCGTAGCAATTTTAGCCATTTCGATTTCCGTGACCCTAAAGGCATCATTAGTTACTCCTCCGATATGAGGAGTAATTATTACATTGTATCCCTTTTTTGCAGCCCGCAATAGGGGGGATTTCCATCGTTTTTTCATACATGCTTCATTCAACAAGCCATCCATCCCTATACCTGCGATTTTTTTATTACGGAGTTTTTTTACTATTTCGTTTTCATCAATCAATTGTGGCCGCGCAGTATTTACCAAAAAGGCTCCCTTTTTTAGCCATGACAGCTCATTTTTTCCTAGAACAGGTGTTTCTTTTTTATTTTGTCGGGCATGAATCGAGACGATATCGGATTTTTTCAACAAAAGACGAAGCGGTGTTTTTACTACCCCGAGGCTTCGAAAATGGCCCGGAGGCTTAAAAGGATCGAAGGCCATAACTTTTGCGAAAATAGGTTTACTGTACGCTGCCAGCCTTCCCCCCAATCGTCCTAAACCGACAATACCAAGAGTCATGCGGGAAAGTTCCCGACCTTCATATCGATTCCTGTTCCATATTCTTCTTTCTACAACATCAATATGAGCCTGGGGCAATTTCCTTACCAGCGCCAATATTAAGCCAAGTGTGAGCTCAGCGGTGGATGTTACCTTTTTTAAAAATTCCAACGGCTTATCAAAATAGATTATTTGAATTCCCATTTTTTCGCAATAAACAGAATCTATATGGTTAATTCCTGTTGTTGGCGAAATTATGAATTTTGCTTTGGGATAGTGAGATAAAAAATTTTTTCCAATATACTGGTCTATCCGAGTTACGAGTACAGTTATTTTATTATTTTTATTATTTGGTTTTCTTAAATAAACTTTGCCAGCATCTTTGTATATTTTTATTGCTTCTTTAGAATAATTTGACGCTTTTAAAATCAATATCTTATGTTTTTTGCCCATTTTTTGGAAGTTTTATATATAATTTAATTTTTTATTTATTGTTAATTCTACGGAGGCAAGGAGGCGCGCGATTTTTCTTCCGGCCCTACCATCTCCGAATAATTTTGAGGGCTCATATTTTCCATGATTAATCTGTTTTATAATTGCTGCGTAAATCTCTTTTTCTTTATATCCGACGTCTATCACATTTACGCTTTTTTCCCTGCCCTCTTGTCTAGTTCCAATATTTACGCACGGGACACCTAAAAAGCTGCCCTCCCGAAGTCCGGAGGATGAATTTCCAATCAGACATAAAGCGTTGTTTATTAATCTTGCATAATCCTCGGGGGTAAAATTTTTAAAGAAATGCATATAATCGGGCTTTTGTTTTTCCCGAAATTGCCTTAGGCCTTTGGAAACATCATCGGATCCAGCATCAACGTTAGGCCACAACCAAACGACTTGTATTTTTTTATTTCTCAGCCGTGAGACAGCCTTGAGGGTTTCGTTTATCTGAAAAAGTCCCAGCCCGTATTCTGTCGTTACCGGATGCTGTAAAACCACAACATAAGGCTTTTGGGGATTTATGGCGGGCCCAACCCCCTTGTATTTTTCAAAAATATGCTTCGGTAGTCTAAGATTTGTTTCCTTTAAAAGGTCCATGGCTGGACATCCTGTCAGGTGAATAGCAGATGGATCTTCTCCCATGCGAATCAAGTATTCCTTGCTCCGCCTTGTCGCAGGAAAATGTATGTGGGATAATTTAGTTACCGAATGTCGGACACTCTCGTCGATGGATCCGGTGATTTCTCCGCCTTGGGTATGAGCGAGAGGTATGTTCATGTAGCTGGCCGCTACTGCTGTTGCGAGTGTCTCGAACCGGTCTGCAACCGTAACAACGATGTCGGGCCGAAGATTTTCAAAATGGGTAGCGAGCTCAACAATGGCCAAGCCTGTTGATTTGGCCATGGTCGTCGGAGTTTCACCTTCAACGATAGAATGAACAACTGCATTGGGCTTGAAGCCGTCTTTCCGCATTATTTTGACAACTTCCCCAAAGCGGTAAAGCAAAGCGGATGCACCCACGACTAATTGAAGTTGCAAGTCACGATGATCCTTGATCCCTGCTAAAACACTTTTAATTCTTGCATAATTAGCCCGACTGTTTACGACGACACAGATTTTTCTCTTCATGCAAAATCTTCCTTTTTTAAAAGTCGATTAGCTTCTTTGTCTTTTATTAATTTTTTCCCGAGGAATTCTTTCAGTCTGTAACCAGGTATTCCTGTCCCAGGTTTTTTTAATGTCACCAGCTCGGCGGTAAGTATGGTGCCTGCCCGGCAAGGACGCACGAGGGCAAGGCTTTTCCCAAAGATCTCCCTCATTTGCTTGAGCTGGTCATCCAGCATGTCTCTGTCGTTTTTGCTGGTTTTAATCTTATCCCACGCCTTGTTGAAATCAGAAACTTGGGCGAATTCTGAGGCGGTCAAAGACGAGGAAGCATCCAAACTCCCGGAGCTTTTATCCTGAATTAAGTGTAGCTCGATAACAGGGGCACCCAGAACAATAGCTCCCAAAGCCGGAAAAGGGGTTCCAGAGTGATCAGACAAACCACAAGGGACAGAATACCGTTTCGCCATGGCTTCCATTTGCTGGATTCCAGTCTGCTCTAGCGGGGTTGGGTATTTGCTTACACAGTGCAGTAAAATCAATGCGCGACGATATTCTAAAATAGAGGAGACACGTTCATCAAGTTCGCGCCAGGAGCACAACCCGGAACTTAAAAGGATTGGACCCGTTGTTTTCTCAAGAATATATTTCAGGATAGCGTTGGAAAAGGCCTCCCCGGATCCAATTTTCCAAGCTGGAATTTTCAAATCGTTGAGTAAATCTACTGCAGCCTCAGAAAACGGTGAACTCAAAAAAATTAGGCCCGCTTCTTTAGCGTGAGAGGCAAGTTCTTCCCACTCCGAAAATTTAAATTCCATCCTTTTCCAATAATCAAAACGGGTTTCCTTTGCCAACTGAGAAGGAATGCGAAAGGGCTCCTCTAAGGTTGATTCAGCCTGGGCCAAATGGGTTTGAAATTTTACTGCATCCGCTCCGCAGGCGGCTGCCGTTTCAATATAAGAATGGGCCGACTTTATGCATCCGCCGTGATTTTGCCCGACTTCAGCAATCAAAAAGGATGGCCTTTGGCCGCCGACACATTTCCGGCCGATTTGAAATTCAGTCATTTAGTGCTTTTTGGATCGAAGCGGGTGAGACAAAGAATTCGTCATTTACGCAGGCACTTCCTGTAATTTTGTTATAAAATAATCTATTGTTTTTCCCAATTCGCTCATAGCAATCTGTTTGAGAAAATTCCTGCGGGGCGATTTCCAAAACTCTTGTATTGGGAGTGCAGAAAAATAAGTTTGTCAAATTAGCACCGTGAGGGCCAACGACTACCTTGGCATTGGAAAAAAACTGAATTTGCGCTTCAAGCGGAAAATCTTCTAGGCAAAGAATTTCAAAACCTTTGCTCTTAAAATAATCTTCGATTTCAGCGTTGTTTTGGAAACGTCGCGAAGACTTCTTCCGAGAAATAAAAAATTTATCGGCAATTATAAATTTAGGCTTGGGCTTATGCCTGGAAATATTTTTTCGGCCGGAAGCGGGTAGAGACGCAATTTCTGGTGTCAACAAGAGGAACTGTTAATTTAGAAAAGTCATAAGCTTTAAAGGGGGTGT
>Ga0214923_10004716_pt1 | contig 16293 bp, 16 predicted proteins | sample LL1510_MetaG_FD_177993 | JGI IMG/M metagenome (GOLD analysis project Ga0214923, IMG submission 177993) | Freshwater microbial communities from Lake Lanier, Atlanta, Georgia, United States - LL-1510 | ecosystem: Environmental > Aquatic > Freshwater > Lake | place: USA: Georgia | collected...
AAGTTCGGTGAAACCAATAGTATGCATGCCCGCCCTCCCATGCTAGGACGCTGTTAAAAATCAGCCAACCGTGTATCGGCTTAATCGCCGCGAACACTGAGGTCAATTCCTCGAAACGATTGACGCGGGTCAACCCCATTTGAGCGACCGCAAAAGGATGCTATCAGTCATTCTGCCAAATTCATAGAAAGGGTTCTCATGGAATCGGTGACTTGCGCCTCATCGCATCTCCCTCCCCGCCCCGAGCTTATTTCCGGCGAGCGGCCGCATTCCCCTGTCAAGGTGGACTATCACGCTGTGCAGGCTGCTTTGACAAAAGCACTTAAAGGAGAGCGTTTGAGTTTCGCGGACGGAGTGAATTTGTTTCACTCTCCCGATCTCGTTGAGCTCGGCGCAGTTGCAAATGAAGTGAACCAGCGGAAAAACGGCAGCGACGTGTTTTTCAACGTAAACCGTCACATCAATCCAACAAACATCTGCGCTCTTTCATGCAAGTTCTGTGCATTTTCACGCAAGCCTGGCGATGAAGGTGCTTATGCCTATTCCGATGATGAAATTGCTCAGCGTGCACGCACTGCAGCAGAGTCGGGAGCAACTGAAGTCCATATGGTTGGTGGCCTGCACCCACGCTGGAAGCTCGCAAACTACACCAACATTATTCGCATCGTTAAAGAAACAGCCCCCCACCTGCATGTGAAAGCATTCACTGCAGTTGAATTAGATTGGCTTGCGCGCAAGGAACGCAAAACTGTTGCCGAGGTTCTGACGGAACTTCGTGAGGCAGGTTTGGGTAGCCTACCGGGCGGGGGCGCGGAAATTTTTACCCCATATGTGCGCGAGAAAATCTGCGACACCAAACTCACCGGTGACGGCTGGTTGAACATTCATCGTACGGCACATCAAATGGGCCTGCGCTCGAATTGCACCATGCTCTATGGTCATATCGAAGATCTTGAAGCACGGGTCGACCACATGTTGCGCTTGCGTTCTTTGCAAGACGAAACCTCTGGCTTCAATGTGTTTATTCCACTCGCGTTCCAGCCAGAGAACAATGAGCTGGGAATCACGAAACACACCTATGGAGTCGATGACCTCAAAACCATTGCGGTTGGGCGACTCCTTCTCGACAATTTCCGTCACATCAAGAGTTATTGGGTCATGACAGGTGATCGGGTTGCGCAAACAGCATTGCATTATGGTGCAAATGATTTGGATGGCACCGTCGTTGAAGAAAAAATCGCCAATATGGCAGGCAGCCGTGCAGGAATGGCAATGGCAAAAAGCAAGATTCTTCGCGTCATCCGCGATGCGGGGCGAATTCCTGTTGAACGCTCAACAGTCTATGAACCCATCCGACGTTTCGACAACCCTGCTGAGGACCTGCTGTGATGAACGACACGTCCAACACCACACTTACAAATGCGAAGATGAGCGCGATGAACCCTTACAGCATCAATTGCCAGCGCAAATTGCCTTGGCGCACATTTGAACAGACGATCGATCAAGGTTCGCTTCCACACGGGGCAGGCTTTCAGGAAGCACCCACTCTCGACGAGATCAATGCCCGAGACACCGAGCGGCAAGCGTTGATTGCGGCTCGCCAGCCTGCCGTCAAAGTGCACGATGAATTGATGCTCTCTCAAATTGCAAACACTTCAGATGAAGCTCTTAAGTCAGCCTATAAAAAGGCTTATGAAGGGCAACGCCTGAGTGGAGAAGATGGACAAAAATTACTCGATCGTGGTGATCTCAATTTATTGGGTTGGTTGGCAACCCGCGCCAAACGCCGCTTTCACCCCGAAAACAAAGTTTCATTCCTGCTTGATCGCAATATCAACTACACAAACATTTGTCGGATTGGCTGCGATTTCTGCGCTTTCTATCGGCGTGGTCATGAACAGGACTCTTACGTTTTGCCTAAGGAAGAAATTTTCAAGAAAATCGAAGAAACGATTGAATTGGGTGGCACGGGCACTCTTATGCAAGGTGGTGTGAACCCACATCTTAAAATTGAATATTACGAAGATCTTTTCCGCAACATCAAAGAACGCTACAAAATCCATTTGCATTGCTTGTCGGTGATCGAAATTGAAGGCATTGCGCAAGTTTCGCGCCTGACGCTTGAAGAGACCCTCGAGCGTTTAAAAGCTGCGGGGCTTGATTCAATTCCAGGTGCAGGTGCCGAAATTCTTTCGGATGAAATTCGCCTCGAGCAAAGTCCAGTGAAGCGTCATAGCCATCGCTGGATCAAAGTGATGCAAGCTGCGCACAAAGCGAATTTACCAACCACTGCGACGATGATGTTCGGTGCGCTTGAAGAACGCAAACATATTATTGAGCACATTCTCCGGATTCGTGATGCCCAGGATGAAACCAAAGGTTTTTACGCTTTCATTCTCTGGACATTCCAAGGCGAACACACTGAGCTCTTGAAAAAGAACCCTGATCTGCAGCCAACAACTGGAGCTGAATACCTGCGTGTTTTGGCTGTGAGCCGACTGATGATGGACAATATTCCCAATATCCAAGGCAGCTGGGTCACCATGGGGCCGAAAATTGGGCAAATCTCGTTGCACTATGGTGCTAACGACATGGGTTCAATCATGATTGAGGAAAACGTCGTGAGCGCGGCGGGTACCAGCTATACGCTCGACCGCAAGAACATGATCGAACTCATTCGCCGCTCTGGGTTCACTCCCGTTCAGCGCGATACCTATTATAATATTCTTGCCGAGCATCCCGAAAGCTCCGACGCTTCAGCGGAGGGGGCTTGATTGACTCTTGTCTTGAACTTGGGCCGCGGGAGTCTTGTGCATCATGAAGGCCCCGCTGTCTGAATTTCTAATGGAAGACTTGCTCGAGGAGCATCGCTTTTCGGCCCGCTTTAATGCCGGTGAATCTGGCCACAGGGCACAAAGTTTAGGCTCCTTGTTGACAGGCTTGCAGCCTGATTTCAATTTCAATCTTCAGGACGCACTTTCTGAGGTCATGCTCTCAGATGCTCCAAATATGGGACAAGAACAACTGCGTTCGCTTGTTGCGCAATTGCACCCCGGTGCAAGCCCCGAGAACGTTCTCATTACAACTGGAACAAGTGAAGCCCTGCTTCTCCTTTTGCGGCAACTGCGTCCCAGAAAACTTGCATTGATAGCGCCGGCATTTCAGCTTCTTTCTGAAATCCCTTGTTCGTTGGGCGCAGAAATTCTCCCTCTGCCTGTGCGCTGGAATGCCCTCGGACATCCAGAAGCGCCGATAGACGCATGGGTCAACGCCATTCAAGCCAACAAGCCCGATGTGTTTATTTTCAACCATCCGCACAACCCCTCTGGTTTGCTTCTTTCTCAGCAGCACATTGAAATGTTGCTTGCTGCCAGCGCGTCAGTGAACTGTGTTGTGATTGGCGACGAGCACTATCGCTTTTTGAGTCGCCCAGTGCCGGAACCTGGACCGACGTTGTATGCACGCGGGCGTTTTGTGACCGGGAGTTTTATCAAGTGTGCAGGCACTCCTGGTCTGCGTATCGGCTGGTGTGTTGGCGATGCGCAGGTTTTACAGGCGATGCAAAGTGAAAAAAATTATCTGACTCACACGGTCAACCCAATTTCGCAGCTTATAGCCACTTGGTTTCTGCAGAGCTTGCAGCGTTCAAATGGTTTTTTTAGTGTTCTTCACAGTGAATGGCTGGAAAATAAGCGTACTTTTGCACAATGGAAAAGCAAACAAGATCTTTGGAACGGTTTCGAACCGGCAGGTGGGTTGGTGAGCTGTGTTTTTCCGCGTGGTTCTCTTCAGGCAGCTGAAGCAGGCAGTGGGTTGCACCCGTCTGTAACTTCTTTCGCTGCGCTTCGTGAGCGAGGGGTCTTTCTGCTGCCACTTTCTACTTTTGAGCAAACTTTTTATTCAGATGTTGCACTTTCACTGGGTTTCCGTTTGGGGTTTGGCCTGTCGACGGCGCAATTCAAACAAATGCTTTCGGTTATGGTGCGCTCTGACTTGTGAACCAACCACAGAACTATTAAGGGTTCTCCCGTCGTCTGTCTGAGGTGAATCAATGAGCGAAATACAAAGAAATCGATTGCAAGAGAGTTTAAGCAAGTACGAACCTATCCGGAGGTCACTTTGACACGCCACTCCGGCGAAAGCGCATGTTGGAAATCGACGCTGAAAGTCAAAGCGATCCTGATTTTTGGAATGACAGACGAAAGTCGTCCAAGATTCTGAAAGAAAAAAAAGCCCTTGAAGATGGCTTTGAAAGCGTGGCTTCCATTCAGCGGATGGCTGATGACGTTCTCGTTCTCATTGAATTCGGCGAAGCCGGCGACGAAGCGTCAGACAAAGAAGCTGACCTCGCGCTCAATGAACTCGATGCAAAAGTCACCGATCTCGAAACTCAACGCCTGCTTTCGGGAGAAACAGACAAGAATTCTGCCATCGTTCAAATCAATGCTGGCGCTGGCGGAACAGAGGCCTGCGATTGGGCGATGATGGTCATGCGAATGATTCTTCGCCACTGCGACATCCGTAAATGGAAAGCCCAGGTTGTCGATGAGCTTGAAGGTGAAGGTGCTGGTATCCGCAATGCAACCATCACTGTGGATGGCGACTTTGCATATGGCCTTTTGAAGTCCGAAATTGGAGTGCATCGCCTCGTCCGCATTTCGCCTTATGATTCGAATGCGCGCCGGCACACCTCATTTTGTTCCGTCTTTGTCACACCGGTGGTTGATGAAGATATCAATATTGAAGTGAAAGAAAGCGACCTGCGGGTTGACACCTACCGCGCGGGCGGTGCCGGTGGCCAGCACGTGAACCGAACCGACTCAGCCGTGCGAATCACCCACATTCCGTCTGGAATCGTGGTGCAATCGCAGAGTCAACGCAGCCAGATTCAAAACCGTGAAACCTGTATGAAATTACTCAAGGCAAAACTGTATGAAGTTGAAATCAACAAACGAACCGCCGAGAGCAGAGCAATTGAAGACGCCAAAATGGATAACGCCTTTGGTTCACAGATCCGCTCGTATGTTTTGCACCCCTATAAGCTTGTGAAAGACACACGCACACTCTGCCAATCGTCAGATCCGCAAAAGGTTCTCGATGGAGAAATCGCTGAGTTTTCTCTGGAATTTTTGCGTCAGGCCGCTGCCGGGAGTTTCAAGGGCAAAGGTGGCGGTGGCGGCGACGACGACGTTTGATTTCGTCGGCCTATGTAAAACTTTTGATCAATGCACGTGAACTCGGGCGTGAGGACTTTTGCAATGAATATTCAACAAGAACTTTTGTCAATTTTGAAAGATTACCAAGATTTCCCAAAGCCTGGGATCGTTTTTAAAGATATTTGTCCATTGCTTGCAAATCCAAGCGCCTTCAAACGGGTGCTGCGTCACCTCGCCGAACACGCAGGCGACTGTTCAGCAACCCACATCGTCGGCATGGAAAGCCGTGGGTTCCTTTTTGGTATTCCACTCGCCACTGAACTAGGACTTCCATTCATTCCTGCGCGCAAATCAGGAAAATTGCCTGGGGAAGTTCTCAAGCAGAGCTATGCACTGGAATACGGTATCGACCATGTTGAGATTCAGAAGGAGTCTGTGCAGTCGGGTGCTCGTTACCTTGTTATTGATGACGTTATTGCGACAGGTGGAACCGCGGGCGCTGTTGCGCGCTTGATTCAATCCAACGGCGGCAACCTTGCCGGATTTTCCTTTGTCATTGAACTCGGCTTCCTCAATGGACGCAAAGCGTTGAACGAGATTGCACCGCAGGCAGGAATCTATTCACTGTTGAATCTCTGAAAAAAAAAATGAGCCAACCCCCAATCAGGAGCTGGCTCGTTTGGCTCATCTGTGTGCTTCGTTGAACACATAGACAAAGCGGGCCCCGCGAAAGAGCAGTCGATCAACTCGCCTCCCAAAAGCTGATTCTCATCCTAAGAATCGGCCATCCTGGCAGCCCTGAATCTTTCTCCAAGACCCAGGCGCGCATCCTGCGCATGAAGGCTGTTTTTCTCCGTCCCTGGAGCGTTGCAAAACTGCCCGCAGAGCCCGCTAATGTGACATGTCGGAGCTCATCGCCCGGCCTCGATGGCGCGAATTTGCAGGGCAAAGGGAGTTTGTCGGCTCAACCTTGGGAGCCTCGCGTCACCATGTGCAGGGCTGCTCCGAAGGGTTGATGAATTTATTTTGATTTTTGTTGCCGTTTATTTTTTTCGAGACGGCAAGTTTATTTTCTGCAACCGACTAAATTTCCGATCGAATTTAAATCTTTTTTATCCAGTCACGATTGAAAAAAAAATATTTGCCAAAAATTAGGTAAATTTTGCCGCGCAATCTCCGATCCAAGGTCATCTTAGTGGAAGGAGATAGTATGTTTATGAGGAGAATCGCTCCCCTGGGAGCGGTGTGTCTTGTTGCGTGTGGCAACAGCAACCCAGAGGCATTGCTGCGTGCTGAAGTGATGAACGTTGGTTTCATCCCCTATGAAACCCCGCTGGAATTTGCCGGAACTGGAACGCTTATCGGCGGCAAACCGTTTGAGATGCAATTGATTGCTCCGCCCGAGAGTTGCTTCCCGAATCAAATCGACGGCACGCCGACTCAACTCAGAGTGCTCGACAACACAGAGCTGCCCATGAAATCGAATGCGTTCCAATTGACTGGCAATGCCCGCGTCGGACTTTTAGATGCACTCGGCAAGGGAAATTCGCCACTCTCAGTTGGAGTTTCATTTAACAAAGCCCAACGAGTCGATTTCAGTTATACGCGGCCCAAGCGAGAATACTTTGATGCAATCAAGCTCACCGGTTTTTACCGTAATCGCATCCCGGATATCTGCAAAGATTACCTTGATAAAGTTGGATTCATTGCAGAAGCCATAAAAGTCGATGAAATGCGCTTTAGATTCTACAGCTCGAATGGTGGAGCCATCGATCTTACGGCCATCGATCCAAAAACGATGTTGCAGATTGGAGTTGGTACCAGCTGGCAAGTGGCAAATTCATACGAGTTGGTGATCACGACGCCAAAGTATATTGGTTACCGCATGGGGCGCCTGACCCGCGGTGATAATGGTGTTTCGCTGTGCCGTGCTCATAAAGTTTCAATTGAAGGAACTTATGAATTTCAGTGTCTCGATGCATTCAAAGACTTCGCCGGATTGCGGAGTCATTCATTCCTTCCGCCGCTCTTCAAAGTTGAACTCGAAGATGTGCGAGAAATTGAGTGAACAAACCAGAGTCGCCGTGTGTGGCGGGTGTCAATGCGACGGCGAACGACAGCGGAATCTATGGTATAGTCATAAAGATTCCAATGTCGTTCGCTTCTGGAACAAGATGATTCCAACACTACTGATTTGAAGTGATGTTTTGTTGAAGCAAGGAAATGTCACGAAAAAGAAAAACCTGAAAACAGCACTCGTCGCATGCTGTTCAGTTTTCAGTTCACTTGCACTTGCAGACGAATCACAGAATTACTTCTCTCTGAAGTATGGCCTTGCTCGCAGCAATATAGCCTTCAATCACGATGCCAAGTTTAAAGACGACAATGGAACAAGTAAGGTGGTCGAATTTTTCTGGGGAAATTCATCGTTCGCCAAATGGATTGGTGGAGTCAACCTCACACCCAAAAACAAATATGCAGGATACTTGTTGGGTGTTGTCATTGACGATCACGATATTATTTCCGTCAAACAGTTCCATACTGAAGATGAGCTTCTCAAGAATGAAACAGACTTTGGCTACAGTCGTGGCCTGAGTTTTGGTCAAGTGAAGGCGAGCACAACCGAGTACTCTTGGATATTTTCTCACTCGGGTGCCAATTTCTTCGGCGTGACTTATGGCACTAGCAACTATCCCGCTACGGTTACGGTCTCCAAAGACCCGACTGCTGAAGATGAAAAGTGGTTTTTTGATCCGCGCCCCGAGTTTCAATATTTACACGTTGGCTTTGAGATGGATCCCGTCCGTGCAGCTTTGCTGAGTGGAAAAGAAGTGCGCGACTACGCTTGGGATTGGCTGTACCTGCAAAGTAAAATCGGCTTTGGTTTTTACCATTTCAAACTGAGCGACACCCAGTACAGTACGACCTATGCCAATCAGAACGACACATATGCATTAAAAAACGAAAGTGGAATCGAACCCTTTATGGCCTTAAATTTGGAGCTGGGGTTGCATGGAACGCTCGCAGGCCCCGTGGGGTCGCTGGTGGGTGCGGTCGGTTACTACTACCAACTTCCACCCGAGGCGGGATTCACCAAGCTTTTCAAGGTCAATGAAACTGCAAATGGATATTATTTTAGCGCAGATGGAAGCCCACATCACGGGATTTCAGGACGCCTTGCCGTGACCTTCTGAAGGAAGCCAGCTCAATTGCCGCCGCTCCACTTGGAGATCAAAGGAACCTGCGTGTGGCCTTGAGTTGAAAGCCAAAACAACACTGCCATCACAACAAAGTATGCAAAAACAGACGTCAAGGTTCGCTTTTCGCTTTTCAATGCAGGCCCCCAAGCATTCGGAGCAGCATAAAGGCTTGTTGCTCGAATGCGGCCCAAACTTGGGAACCAGCGGTTTGGTACGGTTGTGCAATACTGAGCGTATGAGGCGCCAAAGATGTGGGTGAGTTTGCGCTCCTCCCAAGCAACAACCGGAATATATTGTCCGTAAAAAACAGCAATAACCAAAACGGGCAACCAACTCACGTTGCTCATCAACGATAGTCCAAGGCTAAGAACGAGATTGCCAAAATAAAGCGGATTGCGGAGCAACGCGAACGGACCCTCTTGAACGAGTTGTCCGTTGGAATAACTGCGGGTCCGGGAAATCGTACCGATGTACGCAACTCCGTATGTCCGAACAAGTTCACCAGAGATTGCAACCAGTCCACCCACAAGCAGGCTCACAAGCGTCGGCTGCGCGAAAAGGATTGCCAGAAGAATGATTGGAATGGGGGTGTAGTCACGCAGCTTAAAAAGAGTTTCGCCAAGTTTTTCCATTCTACTCAATTCAGGCAATGTATCCATGCGCAAGAGTCCCCTCAATCAACTTTAGTTCAGCACTTAGAGTTCAATCAGAACAAGTCAGCCGATTCAAGGGCCGCAGCAGCAGTTTTTTGCGCCAGAGCCGGTGCGTGCGGATCGGCACGAAAATCGGCCGGAATAATTTCGAGATTTTTTTCAAGCGAAACATTGGTTCCGTGCAGCATCCGATTGAAGTCCACACCCAGTGTGCCCGGATTATAGTGAGCGAGCGGCCAAGCAAAAGTTTCGAGAAAGATTTTTTCAAAATCATCGAAAACAGATTGCGAGGCACTCATAATCCACAGCTCGTTGCTGTCGAGATGCCAAACAACTTCAGTCAGGCGCACAGATGGAAGAGTTCCGCGCAGCAATTCTTGTTTGAGACGATCGCGGGTTGCATCGCGCAGCTTCTTGCCTTGATTGCGATCGCCGCTTTTTGCGCCTGCTTTGCCCTTCTTCTGGAGAGCTTCAAGCGCGTTTTTCATCTGCAATCGAAAATAGGTGCCTGGTATACGTTTGCTATCTGAACGCAATCCGAAGACAAACGCCTGGCCATAAAGGTGGTTATGGGCTGAGTCAAAATCGGGTTCTCCCGAGTAGGGATGACACCAACCTAAACTGTGTTCGCGTTCCTCGTCCACACCCAGCGGGGTGATGCTGCGGCTTTTGAGTTTTTTGATGATGTCCGTAAAACGAACGTCTTTGGGACTTGCGAGAATTTGCACGCGCCTCAGCGCAAGGGCACCTGCACCCAGTGACATATGAGCTTTCTCCAGCTAAGAGACCGAGGTCTTGGCGCGGCACTCTGACACAGCCGCCTGCCTGCTGCAAGTGAGTCGCCACCCCCGCGGGACCAGCAAACGCACCGGCGCGTACCAAAGCGCTTCCATTAGACCCGCATCAAACGCGGCCTGCACACTTCGAGCGCGCGCTGCGTGCAGAGATTTTGGGATATCCCATGCGCCACCATGGATAAGCCGCCGAAAACTAGCCTTTTCTGTTTCACTCAGGGAGCCAATCAGCTGGCACGGCACAGCCAAACATTCTCCATCCAAGCCCCCATGATCCATAGCAAATCAATTCCGTTTTTTGTGTTTGCACAATCAACAAAAGACGGTACAGCAGCGGACGTAAAGAGGCCCCTGAACGCAGACGCTCAGGCCCGAAACTCTCTTGACCTTTGTCCGAGGATTAGAATGAAAGAGACTTTGCGTCCATCCAAGGCTCATCGTTTTGCTGAAGAACTCACGAGCCAACAACGTGCTGCATTGAAAGCGCGCGCACATCACCTCAAGCCTGTGATCCAGGTGGGCGCACAAGGTCTCAGCCCAACCGTCTTGGCGGAAGTCAATCGGGCACTCAACACTCACGAACTCATTAAACTGCAATTGCCTGGCCAAAGTGACGCAGCTTCGAAAAAAGATGCTCTCAGTGAGTTGACGGAAGACCTTCCTGAACACACGTTTGTTGTGGGGCGGATCGGTCGCACAGTGATACTTTACCTCGAGAAATCACCTGAAGATGCACAAATTCCGTTGAAGGCCCTAAAATGATTTTCTGAGCCGAGTGGTTGGCACTAGGGCCTTGCGTGCAAGGAGAACAGAAGATGAGTCCATTTTCCGAAAAAGCAGTCAGTCACAATGGTATCGACGCCAACGAAGCACGCGAAGCCGTGCGAACATTGTTACGTTACATGGGCGAAGATCCCGAACGCGAAGGCCTCAACGAAACACCCGACCGTGTCTGTCGGGCGTGGTTGGAAATGACAGAAGGTTATCGGATGAATGCTGAAAAGGTTCTTTCAACAACCTTTGAGGGGACTTCCGATGAAATGATCGTTCTCAAAGACATCGAGTTTACCTCTTGCTGCGAACATCACCTGCTTACTTTCGCTGGAAAGGCTCACGTCGCCTATTTGCCCTCGAAAGGAAGAATCGTTGGCTTGTCGAAACTCGCGCGGATAGTTGACGTTTATGCCAAACGCCTTCAGGTGCAAGAGCGTATGACACAACAGATTGCCGACGCAGTGAAGACCCATTTGAATCCTGCAGGGGTTGCGGTTGTCATTGAAGGACAACACAGCTGTATGTGCGTGCGCGGAGTGCGCAAACAAGGCGCTCACATGGTCACCAGTTCATTGCATGGCGTGTTCCGCGACAACGCGTCCACCCGCGCAGAATTTATGTCGCTCATCACTCGCCGCGACTGATTGCTGATTATTTCGCTGCGTCGGGAACCAACTCGGGCGAGACTGCAAACACGGTGTAAGCTTGTCCCTTCATGAGGATAAGGAACAATTTTTGTCCGAAATAAGCGAGCGGCATTTCAATTGTAAATCGAAGCCCCGAGCCAACAAGGTGGGTTAGGCCTGCGGTGAATTGCAGTGAACTCAGCCCACCTTGATAGCGAATTTGCTGAGCAACACCGGTATCGACATCACTTTGCAACACAAGACGAGCGGTGAGGCCCATCAAGTCGTATCCATTGCAAGTGCCCAAGGTTTGTTTGGCACCACAGGACAAAGAAATTCCAAACTCGCGCCAGATCGTGTTCACCACACCGCGGTCTTCCAACGCTGAAATCGTCAAACCGAGCGGCTCAACATTTGGTTCGCGCGCCTCTGCGACTATTGGAAACAAGCGCGTCTTGCTGTCAATGTAAGAAATAATCAGCGGCCAGAAAAGATTCTTCTCTGTTGCAACAGAGACCTTGGCAGGTATCGAAACATTTAAAAACGCAGATTTCGAGGCGTTTGCAAAAACAGTTTCTGCTGTTCCCGAAGAGGTCAACGTGTCTTTTGTTGGTGTGAAATCAATCTTCAACTCTTTCCAATTCAATTTGATTCCACGCAATCGGATAGAGCATCCTTCAATCGATTCACGAGCCTCATTCAAAACAAACATTTTTTCTGCTTGCACCAGCTTGAGATTGTAGTCGGTTGGTTCAGACCCGTCTGGACAGCTGTAGCGCTGAACGATGATGTCGGTGACTTGCGTGTCGGTTGCACCGAGCAGCATGGTTGACGGGTGCACAAGAAAATTTAAATGAACTGTATCCGAGCTGACTTCCGAGCTTGTATTTGCCTTTTTTCCACAGCCGAGTAGCACAAGGCCTGAAAGCAACACCAAGCGTGCTTTTTTCGTTACTTTGGACATGTAAACACCGCCGGATCATTGAAATTCCAGGTTTGGCTCCCATTGGTGAGACGTGGACAGTCCACCACGCCTCGCCATTGGGAATCAACCTGTTCAACCGTGACAGAGCAAGGTTCATCGCGGATTGTCCAACTTTCTGTTTCACCGTAGCGAACAAAAACGCCGCAGCTTTTGTCTTTCCATTTGGCAAGCACCGGATCATTTGTCAGTTCGAAACCGACGCAGACATATTTTTCGGCAACGAACTCAGTTGGACCAGCCACTGAAAAACCAAACGAAAGCCCTGGTCCGACACCCGCCTGATCGCGTGCGACAACCGACAAACCCTTTGAATTTTTGCTACAGCTGACCAGAAAATCTTCGTGGGTAATGGATTGTTCGCCGGTCGAAGTGGAAAGACTAAGGCGCCCACAACCGAAACTATTGATAGAATTGCACAGAAGTGGATTTTGCGCGCTTGGCTTCAGGCGAGCAAAGGCTTCGTCAGGGGTCAAGCCGGTTTTGCTTGAAGAGCGCGCGCCACACGCGGCAATGAGAAAAAAACAGAGAACGGCAAATGAATCTCGCGCAGTGCCGAAAACATGGCCGTGAAAGCAAACTTTTTTCAAACCTCTTGGCAAATTCACAAAAGTTTAATTCTCCGCGGCATCCAGTCTGCAGGTGCATATAAGCAGATTTTAAAGCACCGGAGCAGGAGATTGCAATCAAAGTGCCAATGCTGAAGGTTCATTTAGGGATGCTGAATTTGCCCTGAGCTCAGGAAAAGCAGATCGCCTTTGCCTTGCAAGGCCTCCGACACAACCTCGGCTGTAAATTCAGCAAAAGAACGTATTCGATTCAAAAAGAAAGAGCGCACCTCATGTGCGCTCGCTCATCCCCGCCACCATTCGAGCAAATCAAGGCACTGGCGCGCCAATATCAACGTTGAAGTAAACGTAGCTCGTTCCGCGCGTGGGAGTTGAAGGATCTGAGTAGGAAACGACCAACAACATCTGCTTGTAATCAACCAATTTGCCAGGGCCAGTCATGTTGGGGACCTGAATGTTCGTTGTGCTGCCTGAAACTTTCATACTGTTGGTTATGGGCGTTGTCCCAGTCGCCATGATGGTGTCGATTTCATCGTACGTATAAGTACTTTTGTTTGAGGTGTCTTCAATCAACTTAACAGACATGCGGTTGATGAGTTGTGGATCCGTTTCACCCGAAACCTTGGGGCACGCGTAGTCGCTCCCTCCACCCGGTTGAGTCAGGTTTTGTGCGCATTGCAGCGTAAAACGAAATGTTCCTTTACCGTCTGACGAGGCAACATCGGTGAGTTCGACTTTGTTGATTGTAAAGGCCGGAGACTCAATACCATTCACCGACAAGGGCGAACCCGCGGTGTAATCAACGACGTTGGCGTCGCTTCCCTTCAAGGATTTGAGGAATGTGAATGCAGCATCTTGACCGTCGACAATCCCGCCTGCAAGCAGTTGCTTGTAAACTTTTACTTTCAGATCATCCCCCGAACCTGCCGAGAACATCGCTGAACTTCCAGCAACTCCTTTCAATTCGGCAACCGATTGCGGCGAATAGGTTTTGCTATCGTAACTAAATTCCACCAAACCAACTTCGCAGTTTTTGTCCGTTTTGTAGAGTTTCATGGTGGTGGTGTAGCTTGCGACTGCGGTTGTAGCGACCGAGTAACCCGAAGCACATCCTGACACTTTGAATTTAAAAGAAGCTGCATTCACAAGATCAAATGAGAAAGGCGAAAAACGTGTCGGAGAGTAATCATCCTCCACAAGTTTGCTGACCAAAAGCTGCGAGGGTGTCACACCCACCCGAACTGTTGCCCAATCTTGATCCGACGAACTTGATCCTTTCTTTTTACCGCCAAAGGTATCCTTGAGGTCGCGAGCTTCGAGAGTCCCGCAGGCAGCGAGTACAATCACCGCTGCAAGCGTCAGACTGGCGAAGAGCGTGCCTCCTTCGAGGCTGTTGAGACGTCGGTGGTTTTTCATGGCAACCCTCACATCTAAGCATCCTTGCTCACTCATTGCTTCGGTGCGTGGGCAAACTTCTTGAGAAATTTTGCAGGGTCACACGGAATTCTTTGTTACGGATAAAAGAATCGAACAAAAATGAGAGTTTGCATAGATTGCCATTTTGCCTTGGCAAGCGTGTCAACCCCCAAAGTCGAGCTCGAATCGGAATTATCGCGCCCACTGAGGTAGGACTGCCCAACAATATTTTCGCTTTTGAGCGCAACCGATTTGCTTGCTGAGATATCGAGACCCAGGTCGCAGAAATGCCCTAAACGCCATCCTGCCGTCCAGCGAAGCCCACCTTCCCATGCAGCCGTGCGGCTCGCGTAATCGATCGCGGTCTGGTTGACATCATCCGACAGCAGATAATCGTGTCGCCACAACAGGGGGCCGGTGGCAAAACGCAACCACGAATAAAATCCTGGGCCAAGCGCACGCGCTTTTGCCATTTGCACTGCATGTCCCAAAAAATTGGTGTTGCGTTGAACAACAATGGGTCCAACCCACGGCCACAATCGCACACCTCCAGTCAACCAAAGCCGCACAAATGCAAGTGTGGCCTCGCTGCGCGGGTTTTCTTCTGCAGTTGTGGCAGCTCCACGGTGAGTTTCTCCCCATTGCTGTAGCTCAACACCCCAGTTGAGCGTGTCTGTTGGATTGGAGTTTTCGTATGTCGCCTGATTGGTGAGAGCACGGCCGAATTCATTGTCGACAGTCAACCGCGGGCTATTGCCCAAACGTTCGTTTATCGTTGAAAGTTGCGGGGAGGTATAAAAAGTCACGCCTCGTCCCGCACCGAATGTCACATGTGAATTTCCAGGGCGCGCAAAAGCCTTGCTTGGCGCCATCACGCCGAGCGTGAGAGATCCAAGCAAACAAAGAATTTTTATCCCTGACACCCTGCGAGCCTGAATCACCTCACGCTCCAATCCTCTTCTTGAGACACTATCGGCGCGTAAAAAAAGCCCTACAGAGGCAGGTAACTGCAATTATCAAAGAACGCGATGAATGGGTTTGTCTTGACATGTTTCGAGGAAAAAACTGCAGTGCGCGCATGAATTAAAAAATGGATTGACCACTAGGCCAGTCCTTGCTAGCGAGCTAGCAAACAGCAAAAAAATCTCAACTTCCTCGGGGAGTTTCTTATGTTATTCGCACGCACAGGTCTTTTTTATTCTCCCGTGCTCATGCTTGTGACTGGAATCATCACCACAGGCTGCGCCGCGCCGCTTGCCGCTCAAAAAGAGAGTGAGTCGCAGACGCAAACCCTTGTTGGTGCCGGAGGAGTTTGGGGCGACCAGCGCGTGCAGGTCATCAACTCCCTTATCAGCGTAAAAGATGACACGGCGTGCTTATACGTGTCTGAATATTCGCGCGAACAGGCGGCCAAATTCAGCAAAAACGAAACAACCTTGGATGACACGCAAAAGGATTTCCTTGCCCGAGTTCAAGCTGCTTCTTACCCTGTCACTCCATCTCCAATCTCGCTGAGCCGGCTTGATGGAGTGCTTGCAGTGAAAGAGCAATTGCGCGCGACCCGCGGAATTTTCAATTTGATTGTCGGTTCTGCGGGAATTTATTCAGGCAGTGTCTATGGTGCCATTGGTGTGATGTTTGCACTGTCTGGTTTCACTGGTGGATTGAGTTTTGCGTTTCCTTATCTCACCGGCGCAATCCTTTCGTTTGGTTTGGCAGGGCAAGGAATTCGCGACCTCGCACGCGGGAATCAAGGGATCCGCACGGCACATGCAGACTCAACTTTAACTACGCCACCCACTGTCACCAACCTTGGCGTCACAATGGCATTTATCAACGCTGCCAAAGAGCTTCCTGCAGCATCGACGGAACGCTGTCCGGCGAATCTCACGGCCGAAGCCACTGCACCTTTCTTGAAGAAAAACTCACTCAGCGACATTGCGCAGGCGCAAGACGATGCAAAGAATTTCACCGACCGCGTGCTTTCACGGCTGCGTGAAAATCAGGGCTGCACCTTCACGGGTCGGTTGGCGGATGCGCAAATGCTTTATCATGCAGTCCCACGCAGCAGCGGCACGAGCGGCAGAAGCATTGATATCACCGTTTCGAAGATCAACGAGCGC
>Ga0214923_10004717_pt1 | contig 16292 bp, 3 predicted proteins | sample LL1510_MetaG_FD_177993 | JGI IMG/M metagenome (GOLD analysis project Ga0214923, IMG submission 177993) | Freshwater microbial communities from Lake Lanier, Atlanta, Georgia, United States - LL-1510 | ecosystem: Environmental > Aquatic > Freshwater > Lake | place: USA: Georgia | collected 2015-10-15
GTCCTCCTATTCCTCTTCCTGAGGGACAGTTGTTTTTCTTTAAAGACACAAAATTTAACCCATCATGTTGCCCTAGTACATACACTAGTAGTATAGGATGTGCGTGCATGTCAAAGAAACAGTTCCAGTATTTATCTCAGCGTGGAGGAAATCATACAGCGCCCAATAATAGGACATCCTATTTTAACGAATTTTAAGTAAGGAAAAACATATCCACATATTCATATTTATAATATTATTTCATATTTATAATATTATTTCATATTCATAAAAAATATAAAATAATATATTCGGTATAGGGTATAGTCTTACTCTAGCCCACCACCACCACCACCACCACCATCAAATGATTATCTGAATTACAAATACATATTAGACGGCGCCCTATTTAGGCTACTTTCATCCTTTTTGATAAGATTATTAATAACATCGCTTGTAACCGTAAACGGAAACTCTACGACCAGTGTATTCTCCTTTTCAAATAAAGTCGTTCCCGGCTTCACTAGACGATACAAATTCAGCTTCTTATATACAATTTCAATACAGCGTTTCAGATTTCGAACACCGTCTTCCTTATCCGTATAATTTTCAATGATATAGTTCAGTGTTGTATCTGGAATAATAATATCACCTTCATTGAAATTCACTTCATAGCGAATCTTGGGAATCAAATACTGCTTCGCAATAACAATCTTGTCCTTCACCTGGTAGCCCGTCGTCTTGATTTTATACATACGGTCAAGCAAAATCGGATTCACTTTAAGGGGGTCGTTGTAACTAAAGATAAACAGACACTTGCTCAGGTCAAAGTCAATCTCCGCAAAATATTTATCGTGAAACTGCGAATTCTGTGTTGTATCCGTCAAGTGTGTCAAAATTCCAATAATCTCCTCGCCCTTCGGCGTTTCACTAATCTTATCCAACTCGTCAAAGTAAATCACCGGATTCATCGACTTTGAACGTATCAAAATATCCACGATTTTACCCCACGTACTTCCCTCATACGTATACGAATGCCCCTCCAAATAACTACTATCCGTCGCACCCCCTAGCGGAATAAATGCGAACTCACGATTCAAAATCTTACTGATTCCCTCCTTCACAAGACTCGTATTATGTGTTACCGTAAAGTCACCCAACAAATATTTGTGATTATTGTCCAATTCGAATCCATAGTATTTGCCCCATCCGCGCGGTTCTATCGTAATACCCATAACCATACTATCCTTATTGATAACTCTTTCACTTATCGCCATTTTTCGAGGACACTTTACCGGGATGGCGGACAAGTTATCACCCGATATATGTATTCTATGATATGTCCCCGTCCTTTTTTCGTTCATATACATGCATGATTTTTCACACTCTTTCATATTCGCTGAAAATCCAAGAGACCTAGCTACAAACAATATATCATCTGCTAAAACTTTATTTTTTTGAATAACATCGTACCCCTTGGATTTCTGACAATAAGAACCATCCGTGTCAATAATTCCAGCAAGAAGTTCCAGCCGCGTTTTTCTGTCATTGATTTTGTAATCGTCGGGAATATGGTTTCTGTCAAGCAACATTTCCGATTTTTTAGAAGTACCGTCACCCAACCAAGCACCAATAATGTAAGGGTCAAATGGTACAGTTTTGCTAGAGAATTCTGCACCACGTTTATACCCCTTCAAATTTGTGCGAATATATTTCGGCAACTTTAATAACGTTTTTACGGGAATTTCAATATAATCGTGCTCCAGTTTCATTTCGTCTAAATATTTTGTCGCATCTTCCATATTGTCGAAACGTTTGCTGTGTTGTTTATAATCATTCTTATCAAAGTAAAACACTTTGTATCTAGTTTCTCCCGACGTCGTCTTTACATTCTTTATAAAATTCATTCCCGACTGCTTCAAACACATGATATGTTCGGAATTTACACCATATTTTTCCCCGTTTGCATAAACAATGTCAAACATGTCATCTTCGCCTCTGCCAAGCGAAACTACGTTTCTACACTTTGAATCGTCTCCCATAACTTTATCACCCACTACAACATCTTGCACCATTTTTACCGAGCCGTCATACATCAAGATGGGTGTATCAAAAGCATGACATTTACCTGTGCCCATTGGACCATTGATGGCAATCGCTGTGCCCATAGCAGCAGGGTTCGAAATCCACTGTCCCAACATTTGCATAATCTGCATCTTCGCATCATTTAGACCGTACACGGCTCCATCAAGTGTAGACTTTGCCGTTTCCATAAAGTCATGACACTTTTCAATTCCATCGGAAATCGTCAGAGGGAGGTTGCAATATTTTCCAAATGGTATCTGCATAAAGGTGTCGACCCAGTTTTTAATTTTATAGTATTCGCCAGCGCCTGGCTCCATATAGCGCAAATTCGTAATCTTCTTCAGTGCAATCGCCTTGAATGCTTGGGGGATATTGGATTGCAGGAGCGAAAGGCGATAAGGCTTGTCTGTAATCGTCAATTTATTCAAGTCTTCTAATTCCTTCAGTACTGCGGTTTGCTCCTCTGTAGACAAATTATCTTTAAAATATTTCAAATCATTTGTGGAGTTCTTTTTTCGCAACATTTTTTTGAACGTTCTCACATACTTCTTTTGCTGGCTCTTTATCTTCTTCTCTTCCCTGTCCTTATATTCCTTCTCTTTTTTTACCATACTCGCTAATGTCTCGCGCGCAATACTGTCATTTTTATTATGTTTCAAAATTTCCTCCATCTGCGCCTTGATTTTTTGAATCGTTTCGAGCGACTCACCCTCGCTTGCTAAGGTTGTAGTTGGCGATGATGTATCGCGCGAACCTTTGCTTTTAGAATCTTTTGAACTATTTTCCTGTTTTGTTTTTTTAGAATTATATTTGTAATCCTTAATATCACCACTAACTGCATCTTCATCCTCGTCGGGATGATAATCGGGGTCATCTTCCTCGTCGTCATCCTCATCGTCATCATAGTCTTCATATGAATCTTCATCGGAATCATAGTCATCATCATCATCGTCAGATTCCCATTCTTCTTCGGAGTCGTATTCGGAGTCGTATTCAGAATCATATTCGTCGTTGTGACCGCCTTTTTTATCATTCATCAAATTAATTACAATATTGAATTTACTATTCTGTAACTGCTCCTTCGCAAATTCCTTAAAACCAGCAGAATATTGTTCGTCACCAGTGTCGCTACCACTACCCGAACATGTCGTGCTCGTACTCGAGGTGTCATCTTCATCCTCGGGAGGCGGTGGAGGATTATGTGAACCCTTTTTTTTACCCTTTTCAATAGGCTTATTTTCTTTTGACGCCTGTTCCATTGCAGCCTTTGCAACACTCCTTGTTATTTTTTTATTCTCGGGGACATGAACTGGTTTCTTACTAGAAGAATTAGTAGTGGAGTTTCTAGATGTTTTAGCGGGTTCGCCCCCGGCTCCATCTCCACCACCGCATGCCGATGCACCTTGTTCAATCTTCGTGACACGTTCACTCATATACTTAGATGGAAACATTTGAGCCAACATTTTTCTATACTCGCCGATATCAAATTTTTCCTTGCTTTTTTCAACGTGACCATCATCTCCCATTTCAGTTTCACTGTCATTGCTTGTAGTACCTTCGCCGTCGGAATCTTTTCCTTTTTTATAATTTCTTTCATCTCCCTTTTTCAAATCTTTTGACTTGTTGTTGTCTCCTTTTTTAGGATTTTTCTTCATATTTGTTATAACGGGCATGACAGGATTAACGCTTTGAGTTGTATATATATAAATTAATGTTTTTAGATAGCTTCAATTTAATATATATAAAAAAATAAATTAAATATAATATAAAATATGAAATAACCACATGAGACAACACGTAATAATATTGATAAATAGTTACATATTTGCGAATAGTACAATATAGTAGTTAAAGAATCAATATTATTGCATAAAGTTAAAATCACGTTATATATGATATTTATTTAAGGAATCATATTTAATTATTATTTTTGTAATTAAGAAAATTGATAAACAATCTAAATATTATTCTATTAATATAAGAAGGAAATGTTTTCTCAAAAAGGTCAATCAAAATTAGCAGTTCAGAATGTATCTCCGGTTATTGGAATCCAGTTCAGTATAATGTCGCCAGAAGAGATCAGAAAGTCTTCGGTTGCTCATATTACGGACAGAAATACATATGATAATAATAGACCGGTGGTCGGCGGACCATTTGATTCTCGCATGGGTGTACTTGAACCGGGTCTCATTTGCCCCACGGATGGATTAGACTACATGCAGACGCCAGGATATTTTGGTCACATTGAACTGGCGAGACCTGTATTTTATATTCAATACTTGACAACTGTTCGAAAAATTCTGAGTTGCGTTTGTATAAAGTGTAGTAAACTTCTTATTAGCAAAGAAACGAATAGTAGATTTATGGAAATGAAGCCGGACCAACGATGGAATAGTGTCTTTCAATACTGTGGCAAAATTAAGCGTTGCGGTGAGGATACACACGATGGTTGTGGTTGTCTTCAGCCGAAGCGAATCAAAAAACAGGATATGGCGACATTGATTGCGGAGTGGGAAAATACGGAAGCAGATGAAGGTGCGGAAGGTGAAGCAAAGAAGAATCTGACAATGCATTTGACTCCTGAGGTTGTGATTAAGATTTTCCGGCGAATTTCCGACGAGGATGTGTCATTTATGGGATTCAGTCCGCAATTTTCGCGCCCCGATTGGATGATTTGCCAGGTGTTGGCGGTTCCTCCCCCGGCTGTTCGCCCCTCAATTAAAATGGACGGTCAACAAAGAAGCGAAGACGATATTAGTCACATTTTGGTAAATATTATTAAGATGAATAAAACACTTCAGGAAAAAATAAACGACAAGTCGCCGCAAAAGGTCATTGACGGGTGGCACGATGTGTTGCAGTACTACGTCGCAACTCAAATAAATAATAATATACCGGGTGTTGGTCAAGTTGCGCAACGGTCAGGACGACCTCTTAAGTCGATTATGGACCGCCTGAACGGGAAGGGTGGACGCGTGAGAGGCAACTTGATGGGAAAACGTGTTGACTTTTCTGCGCGTTCAGTAATTACACCTGACCCTAATTTGTCGATTCGCGAACTGGGAATTCCTTTAAAAATTGCGAAAAATATTACGAAACCGATTACGGTAAATGATTTGAATAAGAGTTTCTTAATGAAGTTGGTGCGGAATGGACCGGATGAGTATCCAGGTGCGAAGATTCTGGAGAAGAAAAACGGAGAGAATATTTCGCTGCGTTATGCGGACCGCGAGAATATACATATTGAAAATGGGGATATTGTTCATCGGCATATCATGGATGGCGATGGTGTGTTATTTAATCGTCAACCTACGCTGCATAGAATGAGTATGATGTGTCACATTGCGAAGGTGATGTTTCAGGGAGATACATTTAGAATGAATGTCGGTGATACGAAACCATATAATGCGGACTTCGATAAACTCTCTGTCGAAAACAGGAGGCGTTAAAAGCGTGCTACCTCCTAGTTGAATTTACGTGTATATATATGTTCACGTGATTCAGCAAAACACCTTGATGCGGGAAACTCCTTAGAGTCTTTGACTACCACCTTGTAGTAGAAATATTACAAGGGAACTCGGTTAATAGCCGAAACCAATGGTAATAATGTCAAAGAATTGGACAATCCGCAGTGTTACTTCCTAAGGTCGCTTGGTAGACTATGGAAGGCACTCAGAGACTGAACGGGTGTTGGTGAGTAATGAAGGACTAGCCATCCTGAACTTGCTTAAGATACAGTCCACCCCCTTTGGAAACACTGGGGATTCATCGGGAGATGAAATGAATTTACACATGCCACAAGACGAGGAGTCGGAGGCAGAATTAAAGAATTTGGCAGCGGTACCATTTCAGATAATTAGTCCGGCAAACAATCAGTCAATTATTGGTATTTTCCAGGATTCGTTGCTCGGGTCATATCAGTTTACACGTGTGGGGGTGAAATTTGACAGTCGAGCGGCGATGAACCTTCTAATGGCGCTTCAGACGGTGAATGAGTCGATGTTTAGTAATGTAGATGGTAACTTGTCGAATTTTCAAATCCTTTCGCAAATTATGCCACCGATTACATTGAAATACAAGAAGAAACAATTTGGCGAAAAGGAAGACTACAGCACGTCAAACAATGTACTCGAAATTCGCGATGGACAATACTTGAGAGGACAGCTCGACAAAGCCGTTTTGGGTTCAGGAACGAACGGTCTAATCCATCGAACGTGCAATGACTTCAACAATATGACCTCTGCAAAATTTATCGACGACCTCCAAAATATTATTACAGAATACATGAAAGTAAGTTCATATAGTGTGGGGATTAGCGACTTGATTGCAAACGCGGAGACAAATAATAAAATTGCGGAGGTTATTGTATCCAAGAAAACAGATGTGAAGGGACTAATTGACCAGTTACATATAGGTGTATTTGATAACAAGACTGGAAAATCGAACGACATTGAATTTGAAAACCAGGTTTCCAATATTCTTAATAAAGCTATCAATGATGCCGGTAAAATCGGTCTGGAAAGTTTGAGCAAGGATAATCGGTTTGTTACAATGGTAAATGCTGGGTCTAAAGGTTCCGAAATTAATATTTCGCAGATGACGTCGTGCTTGGGACAACAGGCGATTGATGGGAAACGAATTCCGTATGGTTTTGAAAGCAGAACATTGCCGCATTTTACGAAATATGATGACTCACCTGATGCTCGTGGGTTTGTCGAGAGCTCGTTCATTAGTGGGTTGCGACCGGAAGAGCTGTTCTTTCATGCGATGGCTGGTCGTATTGGTCTGATTGATACTGCGGTGAAGTCTGTTACATGGGAGACGCCGATTATTATTGTAGAAGATAAAGTTCCCAGATACGTAAAGATTGGAGAATGGATTGATGCGCGTATGAAAAATACGGAGAGAATTCAGCATATGAAAGAAAAAAATATGGAATATCTCGAGATTGATGATAGTGTTACGATTTCAACTATGGACTATAATGGAAATATGTCATGGGGTAATATTACAGCTGTAACACGCCACGACCCTGGAAATGTATTATATAAGATTACTACACATGGTGGAAGAAGCGTAATTGTTACCGAGAATAAGTCCTTATTGGTATGGAAACCAGAGTTGAATCAATTTCGCGAAGAATATACTGAAAAGATTAATGTGGGCGACTTTGTTCCTGTTGCTAAGAATTACACCGAACCTGATACTATGTTGAATGAAATTTGTATGGAGAAATATTTAACAAAAAGTGAATATGTATACGGATGTGAAGTTCAAAAAGCAGTAGAACTTATGAAAAATGCAATGGACAATAGATACAAAATTCCTTCAAATTGGTGGAACGATAATAATAAAAAAACATTTACTCTCCCGTTTGATACTAAGGCTAAGTTGCAGCGCGCTACTAAGCGTTCTAATATAAATGATATTAAAGTAGACTGTGTATATCCTTTCAGAGGAACTAGACAAAAATGCAACATCCCGGATAAATTTGAATTGAATTATGTGAATGGTGTATTTATTGGATTATTTATAGCTGAAGGAAATATTCATGAACATTCCATATACATTACTAATTTGGATGATAAAATTATTGAATTTGTAAAGTCGTGGTTTGATATGTTTAATATAGAGCACACGGAATCTACAAAAATAAATAAAATTGGTGGAACTACGAGAACAGTACATGGTAGTTCAGCAGTTATGTCGACATTTATTACAAAATTAGTAGGGCATGGGTCAGAAAATAAACATGTCCCCGACGAAGCATATATTTCAAACATTGATTTTGTGAAAGGTATTTTAAGTGGCTACATTTCTGGAGATGGATACGTATCTAAAAACTCAATTGAGTCGTCATCAGCATCCTCGCGGTTAACAGAAGACATTGCGTACTTGTGTTCTCGTATTGGGGTATACGCTAGAATATTTAAAACGCAAAATAAAAATAATAATATTGGAACTGTTAATATTAAACCATCTTATAGAATATCGATTCGTTCATCAAATGGAAAAGCATTTTCAGAGCAATTAACACTTATTCATGATGAAAAAAATAATAAAATGAAATCAATTGTTTGGAAAGATAAATCAGACAAAGTTGTTCGCCACAACGATGTTATATTGGATGAAATTGTTTCAATTGAAAAAGTAGACCCTGTGCTTCATCCCAAAATGTATGACTTGACAATTCCCAAAACACTCAACTTTGGACTAGCAAACGGTCTTCAAGTGCGCGATACATCTACCACAGGATATATTCAGAGACGATTAATCAAGGGGCTAGAAGATTTGAAAGTTGGGTATGATATGACGGTGCGAAATAACAAGGATAGAATTGTGCAATTTGCATATGGCGATGATGGAGTAGATACGGTAAAGGTAGAGAACCAGTCTATTCCTCTTGTAACAATGACACTTGATGAAATATATGCACATTATTATGTATCGACAAACGATGATAAAGATAGTGTATTAATGACTGTATTTACGAAAACAGCTGTGACAAGAATGAAGAAAAGTGTAAAAGAGTTGGAAATGAAGACAAAATACTATACGGATATGATGATAGAAAAGCGCGACGAAATAGTCAAGAATGTATTTAAGATGCGCGATAACAAGAATGTTTACATGCCAGTGTGTTTTACTCATATCATCAATAATGTACAAGGAATGCAACATATAACGAAGAATTCTATGGTCGACATTACGCCCCTTGATGTATATGACATGATTGAGGATAACTATAAAATATTGGAAGGACTGTATTATGCTCCTCCTACACAATTATTCAAAGCGATGTACTACTACTACTTGTCTCCGAAAGAGTTATTGGTTATTAAACGTTTCAACAAAAAGGCGCTTACTGTTTTATTGGAGACGATTACTCTAATGTATAAGCGTGCGCTGGTTGCACCAGGTGAGATGGTTGGTATGATTGCGGCACAGAGTATTGGAGAACCTACTACGCAGCTCACTTTAAATACATTTCATAGTGCTGGTGTTGCATCGAAATCGAATGTTACTCGTGGTGTGCCGCGCATTGAGGAAATTCTATCACTATCGGAAAATACGAAGAATCCGTCGCTGACGATTTATATGAAAAAGGATGAAGAACAGGATAAAGAATTGGTGAGAGATAAGATTCCTAGTATTGAGCTGACGATTTTGAAAGAAATTGTCGAATCGGTTGAAATATGCTTTGACCCGGATGATATGAATACTCTTATTGAACAAGATAAAGATATTATGTCGCAATATTTCGAGTTTGAAAAAATGGTAGACGAATGTATGAGCAGCACAACTGAACAAATGGTGAAAAACGTTACTGGAATTTCTGAAAATCCAAACGTGGTGGCGGCGTCGGCGGGATTGGGTGGAGAAGCAGCCGTAGCATCGCCTCCGGATGTATCCGCATCTGGTTCTGCTCCTAATGAAAAGTCGAAATGGATTATTCGAATGACAATGGACCGCGAGGCAATGTTGGATAGAAAAATTAGCATGGACGATATTCACTTTGCGCTTAAAAATATATATACCGACGAGGTTACTTGTATGTATGCTGACTATAACTCGGATAACTTGGTATTTCGCCTGAGGTTGAATAATGTGATTACCAATTCAAAGAAGAAGAACAACAATCCTTTATCGTTGGACCAGTCGGACCAAATTTACATTCTTAAGAATTTCCAGGATAATATGTTGAATAATATTGTACTAAGAGGCGTCAAAGGATTATCAAAAGTATTGCTTCGTAAAATTACTGACTCTGTGATTAAAGTAGACAGCGCTTATACAAAGAAAGAGACATGGGTACTTGATACTACTGGAACAAATTTGATTACTGCATTGTCGCTTGATTATATCGATGTTACTAGAACAATTAGCAATGATATTCAAGAAATTTACAATGTATTGGGAATAGAAGCTGCTCGTGTTGCCATCTTTAATGAACTTTCGGAAGTGTTAGAGTTTGATAATACATATATCAACTACCATCATTTAATTATGTTGGCGGATAGAATGACAGCAAGTGCAAAGATGATTTCCATATTTCGACACGGAATTAATAACGACGACATTGGTCCTATTGCAAAGGCATCATTTGAAGAAACACCGGAAATGTTTTTGAAAGCAGCGAGACATGCGGAGTTAGATGAGATGCGTGGAGTATCTGCGAATGTAATGTGTGGACAAGAGGGTTACTTTGGAACAAGTAGTTTTCAGGTACTATTGGATATGAACAAGATGATAAAATTCGGTGGCGAAGCAAAGTATAATATTACAAACGCAAATGACGAAATTGATAAAGCATTTGAAATGGAGAATCCCGACGATGTATGTTCTATTGGAAACCTGTCAATGAATGTTACTGTATCTAGTATCAAGAAAGAAAACCTCGGAAGAGTTAAGATGAACTATGATATCGGGTTTTAGATATAAGATGTATCGTATATAAAATAGGAATGCAATAGGAATGCAAAATATTATTTTTTATAAATATAATATTTTACTACATATTTTACTACACATTTAACTACATATTTAACTACGCAATATTGCATTAGACATCTTCAGATACTTCTGGTATATCAGATAGTTCTGGTTCTTCGCTTAGTTCACTTATTCCATATACCGGGAGTTTAACTGGGGCAATATTTAATTTTTTCAATTTTGGTTTTTTAGCCGGTTCTACCGAAACCGACGACGTTGTAACCGCGCCAGGTTCTTTTTCTTCCGGTGATAGAACTAAAGAAGATACATTAATGCCTATTCCTTTCCCCTTTTTTCTTGGAAGTCTTTTTTGTGATTTCTCTGTTGTTTCACTTGGCTGTACTTCGGAAGATGCTCCTAAATCTGGAAGCATGAGTGATGATGTATTAATTTTGGGCATTTGTTTTACAGGCTTCCTCTTCTTTTTACCAACAAGGGAAATCATCCTCCCGATATTCCCGATATTCCCGATATTCCCGATATTCTCGACCTCCCCCACTTCCTCTTCTTGTGTATCAAATGATATACCCGTTCCAACCGACGAGGAGTCATCGGTCCTTCCTTTTTTGGAAGGTGGTTTAAAATTCTGTATGAACTGCATGATACTTTTTTTATACCTTACTGATTCTTTCATTTGCGAACTTTCATCGTCTTCACTATGTGCCGGTCCTTCTGGGTCGATATATTGTGTTGACTGTTGGTGAATAACGACAGATTGAAAACTATGTGTAAGAATATTCATGGGTATATAATATTCATTTGTAGTCTCTGATTCTCTCAGTCTACTTTCACCGATTTCAAAACGTTCTGACTGTTTTCTAAAAATAATACTATACGCAGGAACAACATTCGCTTTAATAGACGGTGCTACAATAAAATAGTATCCCTGTACATTTGACGATATTTTTCTTTCAACATCATGTGCCGATTCACCCATAAATTGTAGGTCTTCATCGCTATCGTCCGCTTTCTTACCCATCGCCATTCTTAGCTTCGCGCTCGTTTCTTCCATTATTTGTTCTGAAACGTTTTCTTCAAAATAGGTTGTAAGAATAGAGTATTCGTCGTTTGTTTCAATAAGATATTTATTTGGGTAGTACAAAATAATAATAGGTAGTTTGTAGTAAGTTGCTAAAATCCAAATATCAAGACGAGTTAAATGATAGGATTCAAAGAAAGGAAGTGTTTCGATAAAGTTGTCGTCATCATTCGCTATAAATTTTATTCTATATTCATCCGCGATAGACTCCATACCATAGTATTTTAAAAGTTTTGCAAATCTATCTTTTATACCCTCCGTGTACTGTTTATCAATTGCATCTATATAAAATTGAGCAATAACAATTTTAAGATGGTTTATTGTAATCGTTTCCAGTCTTTTATAACTTCTTCTTTTTGCCTCGAGTCTCAAAATAAATAATATAATTTCAAAAGAACACTTTGGCGAATTCGAATTGAACTTTAACATTTCCAATTGTTGCGTTTGTTTGGAACTAAAATATTTACGATATTCCTGTGTTAAAAATATCTTTTCAGTTGTACACTTTATATGTTGCGACGACGGAGAGTCATACATGCTTTCATATAGTTCGGATAGCAATGGTTCTGCGGTATCGTATGTATTAAAGTTGACATATTCATTTTCGGGAATTGGTTCCAAGTTATCCAGGTAGTCTTCGCTAAGCATAGTGTGCGATAATATAATTTCATCTTCTCGTAAATTATACTTTACGTTTATTAGAGGGAATATATTACGGTCAAACATAAATGCGCGTATTCTGTTATAGCGCAAAATTTCATCCGCCATTCTAGCAACATACATTACCTCATTGCTCTGCAAAGGATTTAGGAGATTCATTTTGGGTATAACGAGTTTACAACGCCCCTCTCTGTCCGTCTCTTTTATACAGTATTTGGTTTCTGTGCATGTGTTCGGGTTTTTATTGGTTATGCAAGATGTAGTGACTTCGCTTATATTTTTTAGTAACTCTTCGCTATAGTGAGTATCGCTAAAACTTATATACCTTGATACAAGTTGTCTTATAAGGTTTTGCATCGTATTTAATTTTATCAAGTATAAAATATCGTTTCGTTTAATTGTCGATAGCATCGACTCTTTTATTTCTATATTTTCGAATTTATGTAGCAAAATTCGAATAATAGTTCTAAACACATTGTAGAAATTATTTTCCAAGTATATATATTTTACATATTTTTCCCTATCAGGGTCATTTTTAAGTCTCGAGTTAATTTCTCTGTCGGCAATATTGTAATCACTCGTATTTATCACCGGTATATTAAATATTCCGTCCGTTCTTTTACTCTCCGACTCGTCAATCAACGTTGATATAAACTGGTCTGTTTCCGTAATAATACCTGCAATCTTGCCATCATCGATTACTTTGAAACGAGGCAAACAAGGTATTTTAATTTTGCTATGAACATAGTGAAGAAACGTAACGGTTTCCTCGTAGGGTCGCCACAACGAATCATCGTCGATATAATTTATTTGCGATATTTGTTTATCTAATGCAGACGGTTCGCACATTACGATACCCGAAAAGTTTTCATTCATTGCTTCGTCTTCCTTCTCTATAAATATACCGATTACTCTTCCATCATAGTTTAAAATCTGGTTTAGTATCGTGAATCCGCCTCTGGTTACCTTTTCTTTCAATTCTGGTAAATGTATATTCCTTCCAAACTCGTATAATTTCGGGAACTTCTTTGATGCATTTGCGGAACCTTCGCGTGGAATACTATTGTATGGTTTACATTGTCCATCGTATGCACTTTTGATATTTGTTATTATTTTTTTAAGGACAGGTGGCAGAGCGGCTTCTTTCACTTCGACTCCGCTTTCGTTTACATATTTGCGGAGTGCAGTACTTTTAACATTAAACAAACATGTAAGTTTACGCGGCTTTAATTCGCGGACTTCATATATTGGTTCAAATATATTCGTATTTTTAATAGTTCTTTTTATTAATATTGCGGTTTGTCTATTACTGTCAAAAAATCCACTAGAATAATGGTTCGTAGGACATAAAACTTCGATATTGTTTGTTATATCTCTATTTGATATTTGTAGTATAATAAGGTTTATGCCATCTTTAAATAGTTTTGGATTAGGTGTGCTTACAATATCCCATAAATATTCGTGGTCAATGTATATACTTCTATTACTTATATATTTTTTGAAGTTTTCAAATGAACATACTACCTTTTTGAAGAAAATAAATTGAGCATCTGTATCTTCCATTTTTGTTATTGACTTAAAAATAGCCGAGTCCCTATATTCAAAATCCGGTTTTTGTAACATTAATCGAAATACATCATCGTCTACGACACATATATCTTGTTCTGGTTCTGATGGTGGTGGTTGTAGTGGCTGTTTCCGTGCTTGTGATTGTGGTGTGGCGGGGAGTGATGGCATTGATGATGGCACTGATGGTTGTTCTTCTTCTTCTGCTTTTGCTTCTGCTTCTGCTTCTTTTTCTTCTTCTTCTTCGTTTTTGCTTGATTCATTACCAACGCTTTCTTTATTTTCTGATTTTTTATCAGGGTTAGCATCACTATCTGAAACAAAATCTAATAAATCTTGTTCCTCGCCTTCGTCTATATCTTCGCTTTCTTCTTCACTTGAACTAGCGCCTCCACTCATTTCTACATCGTTAATATTTGCCCTAGGTGTGTCACTAGGTGTAGGTGTGTCACTAGGTGTGTATATGGATTGTTTTTGTGAAGAAGACGTTCTAGAGGTAACAATTTCTTCCTCCTCCTCTTCCTCCTCTTCCTCCTCTTCCTGTTTATTTTTGCCTGTATTGTCGTCTTTTTTTTTGTTGGCTTTATTTATTTTTTGTTTATAGTTGAATATATTGATGAGTGTACCATTTTGGTATGTCATAAATGTATCAATATCGATGGCGTCTAAAATTATTTTTTTCATCTCGGAAATAGAAATTTTATTAAGTTTTCCTGTAGTTTTCTCGATATATTTTGAATATATATCAGCAACCGAACCTATAAAACTTTGATTTTTATTATTTTCACCTAATTGGGCACTAGTTTGAACCCCTTTTTGTAGTAAACAAGAAACGCCGCTTTTTAAAACAGTACTTTTATCATTTAGTGTACACGTCTTCATACTCTGCGAAAAAAAAGCCTGTAACTGTGGTAATAGATACCCATAAACACCGTCAGGTAACTCCGCGCTTCGTTCGGGTCCCAAAATAACAAAATCTTTTTTAGCTGCAACAGTTCTGCGCATAGCACTGGCGGCTGCTTCACTTAAACTTAACTTAGATGCTGTTGTCGCAGGCGTCGATGGTTCCTCTTCTTCTGCAGGACCCCCTTCTTCTACTACATCTACATCTTCGCCTTCTTCGGTTAACCTAGCAAGCGACTGACGAATTGCTTCTGATGTTAATTTGGGTTTTTCTTTTCTTACTTCTACTGTTCCTGTTGCTGCTGTTACATCTGCTGCTGCTGCTTCTTCTTCTTCGTCGTCGCCTTCTTCTAGAGCGCTTTTACCTAATCCACGAAGACGTCTTACAGGGCGTGCTTTAAAAGCGGCGTCTTTTCCTTTACATTCAAAACTTTTTGTATTTGGGTTACGTTGATTGTGTACGGTTATACTCGGACAACCACACGCCTGACGTGCATTATTTTGCATATCTTTTGCAAAGTTCTGGCTATTAAAACAACACGGTATACAGTATTTACTTCCGGCGTTTTCTTTACTATTTACAAACCCAGGAGACTGTGACTTATACTCTCCTGTTTTTTTGTCAATATGATATTTATCTTCGGTAAATTCGAAAATGTATTTACCTTTCGGAATTGTTTCTGCGCCTGGGGGTATAACGACGTCGCCTTCTTTTGCTTTTATTTTTTCTACTTCTTCGTGGGTCAAACTTACATTCTTTTTCAAGTCCCAGTACCTTGGACATATATACCAAAATTGTTTACTTTTTGATGACCCATATTTCATAGCTCTATCATACGAACCTGCATGATTTTCATCAATGTGTTTTTTTTCTTCGTCTGTTAAAATAATAGGCTGTCTTCGCACATTCCAAGGACACGACCGCGAATATTCTTTCATATTTCCTTCCGTATTTTTTGGAAACAATACAGGGTCTAGCGAATATAACCTTTGAAAAACAGGATTGGGGTTCGCCAATTTCGCACCCGTAATATCGCGTGATATTGTGCCTCTTTGAAATAGTGTAATACCTTCGCCAGATTCTTCTTGTGAAGATGACGAAGTAGAGGTAGAGGGAGCGGGAGCAGAAGCAGAAGCAGAAGTTGCCTTCATCTTGCTGGCTAGTTGTAATCCTGCAACATTAATAGACTTTTTTGCGATTGGTTTTGGTTTTGCAATTGGTTTAGGGGTCTGGTCTTGTTCGGATACGGATGTGGATGTATCTGAACTTAGGGATGGTAGTTCTACATCAGATATCTGACCTTTTTCTTGTTCTTCTTCGCTTGAACTACCGCCTCCGCTTTCGACCTCACCCTCATCATCACTTCCGAACTCCATACCTTCGATTACGTCTCCCTCCTCTTCTTCTCCTTCCTCTTCGCTTTCTGCTTCGCTTTTTTCGGTTTCACTGTCGCTGTCACTGTTTTCGTCATTTTCTATTTCAAAGTCATCTATTTTTTCTCCTTTTTCTTCCTCTTCGCTTTCCTCTTCGCTTTCCTCTTCGCTTTCCTCTTCGCTTTCCTCTTCG
>Ga0214923_10004718_pt1 | contig 16291 bp, 16 predicted proteins | sample LL1510_MetaG_FD_177993 | JGI IMG/M metagenome (GOLD analysis project Ga0214923, IMG submission 177993) | Freshwater microbial communities from Lake Lanier, Atlanta, Georgia, United States - LL-1510 | ecosystem: Environmental > Aquatic > Freshwater > Lake | place: USA: Georgia | collected...
CGTGTCCAAGAGTTCTTTTATGAAAATCGCTAACCGAAGGAGAATTAAATGAGTTTTCAGGTATCTATAAATGATGGCACGTCTTGGATAGCCTTATCCGATGAGCCTATGGGCTTGGTTGATGCGAGCATTAAGATTTATCGTGATGAGCAGTTTAGTGGGATAGTGAGTAACATTGTTTCCGACCTTTCCTTTTGGGGTGATGGTTGGGATGTTATCTACCGTTTGTTTACCGACTCCACTCAATGCCTGGAGATACCTGTTCGTATTGAGCAGGATGACTGCACCGGTTTTTTCTTTGAGGGGATTATCTTCCTTGCTGATATTGAACTTGATATTAGCAGGTGTATAGCCAAGTGCACGATTTCGGATAATTCATTGTCTTCTTTACTGGCACGAAACTACGATGTTAAAGTTCCTATAAACAGCGAGAAGAGTATTGATGGAAGTGCCTTATCGCCTATTGGGGAGATATTGTATAATCCGTTTTATACCTCTGCGGCTGGTTATTGGCCTAATGAAGGCCCGTTTGTTGATGGCCCGTTTCGTTGGTATGGCCTTATGGAGTTGTACCCATACGTTATGAGGTACTTTACGAACAACGCTCCGCTTACTTTCCAAGATGACCCTATAAATCCTTATTTTTCTGACTCCTCAAAGTATTTTGAGCCACATCATCTTAGGATTAGAATTTGGAACGGATTTACAGAAACGCCACCAGGGCCATATGCTTGCCAAGTAACTTTTAACGATGCTTATGGAGTAAGCAGAGCAATACAGGTGGATACGGAAAGCTGTGCAACTCCAGGAACGGTTGGCAGCTTACTTAATATAGCCACAACGATAGGAGAGCAGATAGGAAGCCATTTTGATATGACGAGTGTAAATCCATTTGATGGCGAGTGGATAGAGAACTACTGCGATAGGGCTATGCTTGTAACCCCAATTACAAATACTGGAACGCTATTAAACCCTGATTTATTCTTTGATGTTTTTTTTCCTTGGGATGCAGGCACTATAACCCTTAACTTTATAAACGCTGCCCCTGGGAATTGGCAGGTTACTGAAATAAATGCATATAACTACGGCCCGTATAATACGAGGATAACCTCTGGCAAGACCTTAAAGAATTTCGTTAATCCTGCGGCAACAACTCCTGAGGATGATGCCAAAGCCAATGCAGCCAAGATTAACGTTTCATTTTCCGACCTACAACAAGGGTTTGGGGTGTTATTTAATACCGCATTAAAGTTCACCAAGGATGTGGCAGGGAATGACGTGGTTACGATAGGGCAAGAAAAAAACTTCTACGAGACAACAGAGGCTTTTTCCATTGGTGATATTTATGAGATAAAGCTCATTAAGGATAATGTTTTTGGCATATCTGCACTCAAAATAGGGCAGTCCAATACCAATCCTTCCTTTGAGGCAGGTATTCAAGAGGAAGCAGATTATGTGAGTAATGTGTGCAATAACCAAAGCTATGACGCGACTACTGGGTTTATAATACCTACCGTTGATTCCTTAGTTGAGCTTGATGGCGTTCCTACTTTGGATGACGAAACCTTGTATATAGCCGAGAAAGACCCTGTGCCGAACTCGAATGCATATGTTACTACGAACTTTTACAAGATAGCGGCTCATGGAGTAAGTTATTTCAAAAGAGACTTATGGGTAACTGTTGCTCCAAATTATTGCCCATATCGTTTCCAAGCCGAGATACTTGCAGGGGTTGTAAACCATCCTGAAATAGTAAAGGCATACGCTCATCGTGGCGGAGATGGGTTTTATTGGAATGGTAACTTTGTGCCCAACACTACCGGGGTGAACATCAAGAACAAGATATCCTTTGAAGCACCTATATCGGTTGATAATTTCAATTCGATAAGGGCTAATCCATATCAAAAGATTCGCTATGGAAGCGGATTGAATGACGTTGGCTGGGTGTTCAGCCTTGAATACAGCATTACTACTGGAATGACTAAATTTGAACTTTTAACGGAATGAGTTTACAAGCTACACCGAATCAGCCCCTTGACTGGCAGTTGCTTCCTTTGGGGGAAGCCGAATGCCCTGACTGCCCTCCTTCGGACTACTGCTCTCCGATGTTATTCGAGCGGTATTTAGATTCTGGTTCTTACTACTATCGCTCCGTTGATTATTTCAGCTTCTCGATAGAGGGAAGCCTTGCGGCAGAGGATATGTGTCCCATTGACGTATCTGCCGCTGTAATAGGTAGAGAGGAAAATGCCAAGACCACATTTAATGTTGATGGCTCTATAACGATAGATTTCGGGCCGACAGCTGCGGATATGACTAATTCATTTGTGGAGTTTACGGATTTCCCTGTTTTAAGATATTGCCCGCTCGTGTTTACATACTGCGTGGATTGGGATACGGAATGTGAGGGATGTGAATCTTCTCGTGTTTATCCTGTTCATATTTTCTTTGAAATTTCAGGGACAAACACTCCTGCTCAAACGAGAACTATAACGATAAACAGTCCTGATGAACTTGAAAAGTGCAGTACGGTAGTGTTTTCGGATATTTTGGATGACATTATAAGCTTAAAGGTAAACGGAACTGAAACTGTTCCTCCAACTTTTTGTGATATTGAGGTTGACCCACCCGTTCCTTGTACGTCTCAGATTACGTTTGCCACATACACCGCTTGTAATGTAGTGCCATTAAACATAGTAACCGCTAACGGAACTCCTAACGAATGGGCGGGTGCTTTTAACTTAATCCACTACAACTTCGGAACGATAGATGGTGAGACCTATTACATTACAGGGGTTTATCAGATAGATGGGATACCGGAACAGCCGATTGTATCCCCTGCCAATTCGCCATTTTCTTTGTATGTAGATAACTGCATGAAGATAAACATAGCCGCAGGGCATTGTTGCGATGAGTGCGAGCAACAAGTATTTGAGTCTGTATGCATAAAGCCCATCCTCGACCCTTGTGGAACGGTTAGTATTGAATACTACCAAGACGTTACCACTACGGAGGATGCCTTCGGATTCGGGTTCTACTACCCTGCTACAAGTCCTACGTTCACTCAGCATATGAGGCTTCCCGGGAATGTACGAGATGCCAAGTACGATGGGACTATGATTTCCTATCAAGATTCGCTTGGCAGAAAGAGGGTTGTTTATGCTGAAAGGAGGAAGGCTCTTTCCTTCAATACGGGCAGAGTTCCAGAGTACGTTCACGATGCTTTGAGTATTGCTTGTAGGCACGACAACTTCTTATTGGAAGATGCCCTTTACAGCGTGGATGATAATTTCTTTACAAGAACTACCGAATACACTCCAACATACATTCGTATGAGCCGCCTTGCTCCTGTGAGCTTGGAGGTTGAGGCTAAGACCCAAGACCTAAAAAAGAATATGTGTATTTAGCGTATATTTGCGTGTCGTTGTTGTGGTTGAGGCTACCATATAAAGTTCCTCGAAACCAAACTTCTTAAACTTAAAAAAATGGCTTTTTGCTCTTATGATTGTTCTGAACTCCCAGACCACGAGATAGTAGTCTGTGGGGACTATAAACTTGGCGGCATTTCCGCTGCCGCTATCTTGAATTGTGATTTAGATTTAGATGGAAGTCCAAACCTATCCTTGGATGCTACTTGGACTACTTGGGCTTCTGCTGGTAGCGTAAAACCTATCCGACAGATTAAAGGCACTGTTGCAAGTCCTGCTGCTGTTGAAGTTCCCAACCCGATTGCTTGTGGCCCTGAAAACGTTCTTGTAGGCTTCAACTGGACTTGTACTTGGCAGGATGCCAATGCTACTGGTGCTTCTTCTGGAAGTTCATTTACAGGTGGCAACACGGATTTCTATTGCGACCTTAACACTCGTACTACCTATTTGGCTTTGTACTTGTGTGGTAGCGATGAGGTTATGTTGATTAACTTCCCTACGAACTACCGTGCTGCGTTGATGATTCCGGACAATGACCGTGCTCTTCAAATGTTCGAGGTTTCGGCTACTGCCTACATCCCTGTCGGTGCTTGTATTCAGAAGTTTCCTGCTCCTCCTACTTTCTTTGACGTTACCCCTGCTCCTTAATCTTTCATCCTCATCTTTCAAATTAGAGCCACAAATGAGTGGCTCTTTTTTTTTACTTTTGCCCTATGAATACGCCAATAGTCCTTCTTGCCTTAAACAAAAAGGAATACTATCAGATGGCTTTCAATGCAGCGGCATCTATCAAGCACTTTAACCAAGGTGTTCAGATAACGCTCCTGCATGATGGGAAGCACAAGCTACACGAATCTAAGTCTTGGATTTTCGATAAGAGCATTTGTATGGATGCCGATGATACTACCCACAATGGGGTATTTCATCCTGGGAAGGCTAAGCTCAATATTCACAAGTACCTCGACAAAGGTGCTTGCCTATACCTCGATGTGGATGTTATCTGCATAGCTCCATTTGGGGATATAGTAGAGAACTGCGAGAAAGCTAAGGGGTATTACTACATTTTACAGAGTGGGCACTTATGGGCATCTGAATCCGACATACGGCACTACAATGGCTTATCTGCCGATGCTGTTATCTACGGAATGAACTCTTCGTTTATGTTTATGAGGACTGGCAAGGAGCTAACCAAGTTCTTTGAGAGGGCTATGAAGGCTATGTTTGAGGGGCTTCCTGCTTCCAATCTTTCGATGCCTTGGGGGCAGTCCTACCCGGACGAACTTGCGATGACCGTTGCTTGTGCCGACTTGAAGGTAAATCCATACCTTGACTTTGGAGACCCGATTAGGTTCTTTGGAAGAACTTCGAACTATGACCAAGAGATAGGTGGGGCAAGAATGGTTGCTTTATTTGGCCCGAAGGGGATGATTCCATTAAAAGCCATTGATAGGTGCGATAAGGTTATGAGGAACGTTTGTGCTACCTTCTCTATGGCTCACGAGTACAAAATACTGCCTCTTATGAAGGGCAAGTACGCCAACAAACATCGCATTATTGAGGGTGGTATAAATCGTGGGTAAGCAGATTAAGATACGCGCATTTTCTGATTGGGCAACTTCCTTTGCCCTCCACGATAAGATTATCGACCAGTTTATGGGGGCGAAGCAACTTCGAGATACGATGATGTTCGTAACCGATGACTCCTATGACTATGCGGTAGTCTTTGACCACAAGGGGGACAACGAAATACTTACTCCGAAAGAACGCACTCTTGGCTTTATAACTGAGCCTCCTGATAGCACGCATTTTGATAGGATTTTAAGCGATTATTGTCTTAGGGTATACACTTGTGGCTCTGCCGAGAGTTATGGTCTTAGAGGCGATGTTAGGCACTTTCCTATGGGTGTTTTCTACCACCTGGAAGGTGAGATAGAAGATTATATGGTTTTGCCCTCAAAAACGCATAAGTTGGGGATGGTTTTGAGTGCTACAAGTGGTGGCTTTTACGATTATCGTATGAATATTGCCAAGGCGATAGCAACGAGTGGGATAGGCTCTGTGTATGGCAGGGGCTTGAACTTTAAGGGTGTGAAGGGGGAGTTATCCAACAAGGCTAATGGGTTGATTCCTTTTGAGTTCTCGGTTTGTATGGAAGGGGGGATATGGGATGGATATATGTCTGATGAGGTCTTGGATGCTGTTTTATGCTCTTGCATACCGATTTATGTAGGTTGTTCTACGATTACTGCCTATATTCCCTTTGCGATACCGCTTGTTCGGTATGACAATCCGAAGGCGGCTATTAAGGAGATAGAAGATATTTTGGCGAGTGTAAAGTACGAGGAGGTTTATCCTCTAATTTTGTCTTGGAAGAAGAAGTACCTTGCCAACTACAACCTATACGAAAAGATAAAAGAGTTTATATGCAGCAAGCAATCGACATTGTAACCCAATCATTCAAGGACATTGAGGACATTCTGATAGTCGAAATAAACGCGAGGGATGGCTCGGTTACTAAGAAGTTAGCCGAGATACCGAGTTCAACTGTTCATGCTTTTGAGCCTTACGCGAGTAAGGTGATACCTAACTTACCGAGTAATGTGGTTATGAATTACAGCGCGGTTATGGAGAAGGATGGAGTTACGAATATGTGGATTCCGATGGAGGGTGATCGGTATGCTTACAACAGGACTACAAGTTATACCGAGGGGATGCCTCCTTCGGTTACTTACCGAAAGATGATAGAGGTGAATACCGTTTCTCTTGAATCATATCTTAGGAGTTATGGACATACTTACATTGACTTGCTTTGGATTGATTGGTATGAATCCGAGTTGGGTGTTGTAAGGAACTGCCTTGCTTCGGTGGGTTCTACGAGTTTTATGTTCGTTAAGTGGGGCAATTTAACCGATATGTTTGGCAGGTCGAGGATTGAGCCTATCTTAAATCTGATAGGTGATGATTGGGATGTTATTGCCGCATGGGAGAGCGATGTACTGCTGGCTAATAGCCGTTTTGTAGAAAAAACAACAAATTGAGTTATTACTACCTTTGTAGCATAAACTTTACGATATGTGTAAATGTAGAGGAGGAAGAAGGGGAGGTTCAAGATGACTCTTGAACAAGCCTCTGAGCTTCTTGAAAAGATTTCTAAGGAATACGCTACCTACGAGACGAAGAAGCGTTCGGACAAGTATTACATTCCGAACTTCTATCCTACCTATCGTGAGTGTGTAGAAATGGCTTCGAGGCTTAGGGTTCACTCGGACTATGATGCCTTTCCTGAAAAGTTATTCCGTGAGAAAGCTCCCAATGAGTTGCCCCACGAGTTCAACTACCGAAAGAACATCTACAAGCCGATAACCGTTCCTTATTTCCATAAGGCTGTTAATGTGGCTGGTCGTGTTTGGAATAGGCAGAACTACGAGATTAGGTTTTCCAACGTTGAGCAGGAGCGGTATTTCAATCAAGAGTACCCGAGGTTTGGCAGTATTGAAACCTACTTTCAGCAGATAGTAACCTTCGTTACCTTGACTGACCCCAATGCTGTTTTAGGCATTATGCCAGTGAACTTACAGTATCTGGAGGACGGTACTTTCAATGATACTATTGAGGTAACGCCAACGGCACATTGTTTTAAGAGCAAGAGGGTATGGGCCTGGAAGGATGAGGAGTATGCCATTATCCGTGCTGATTACAGCAGTAAGGTTACGCTTGGCTCTGATGGCTCGAAGGAGGTTGAGGATGGATTGGTCTTTTTCATATTTGACCGCAACGAGATTCAAGTAGCCACCCAAGTAGGCAGAAAGAGTGATTACATATTCGATATAGAATTATACTACCGCCACAACCTCAATCAACTTCCTTGTGTTCGCTTGGGAGGGATTAGCGTTCAAGAGGATGGCGATTACTACTATCAATCGTTTTATACGCCTGCTATCCCTGCTCTTGACCAAGCTGTTAATGACTTCTCTACTTTACAAATGAGCAAGTTTTCTCATGCTTTTTTGCAGAAGTGGGAGTATGTGGATGAGTGCGACAAGTGTAACGGAAGTGGGCAGATTGAAGAGGCTTTGGGCTTTGAGGATAAGGTGGCGATTGCTTGTTCGAATTGTGCTGGAACAGGAACGAGGCGAATGTTCGGGCCACTTTCCGTATATCAAATTCAAGCCCCCAATAGGTTTACAACCGAAACAGAGACCAAGATACAAGTCCCTCCTGCTGGCTTCATAGACGTTAAGCACGAAATCCTTGACTTCTTAAACAAGCAAGTGATAACCAATATTCAGATGGCTTTCGAGCTTTTGTCTATTGACGTTATGAACAACGAGAAGATTAGCGGAAGGGAAACAGCAACTGGTAAGGCTATTGACCGGGAGGAGCTGTATAGCTTCCTTTTGAGCTTCTCTGCTGTGGTCTTTTCCGACTTTGAGTTCGCTATCAATATGATAGGTCGGATGCGTTTTGGTGATTCTTGGCAGTCCCCTGCTATCCGCTACCCTCAGAACTTCGAGATGAGGACTGATGCCGAGCTTACTGCCGAGATTAAGGGCGCACCATCGTTCTCTAAGGCTATGTTGGCTCAGCAATACTTGGACACAAGGTTTCCGATTGAGGAAACAAAGAGTGCCATCATGAAGCTATCCGTTAAGGTTGACCCATACTTTAATTTGGATGCCAAGGAGGTTATGTTGCTTGTGGCTGGTGGTATGATTGAAAAGTGGGAAGGTCTGATGCACTTTAAGATAGAGTCGATTATTAGGGATTTAGTTTACGAGAATGATAACTTTTTGGCTTTGGACTACTTAGAACAAAAGAAAAAGATTGAAGAGGTGGCCAAAAGGCTTGTTCCCAAGAAAAATACATTACCTTTGAGCGACAATATGGCTGCTTATGGCTTACGACAAAATAATAGAGCTTCTGGACGAAGTACCGCAGCAGATAGCTCAGAGGAACAAGGAGACGGAGAATAGGTTTTTTGAGCTTATCCTTCTTTTGCTTTCTCGGTTTAGCTTCGATGATGAAGGCAATGTAGAGCAAACTGATGCCAACTACGCTCGATTTAATGGGATGGTAGATGACATTGAGGAGGCTTTATACGATAGTGGCTTTTCGGATACGATAGCCTATTTTCAGCAGAGTGTTGAGCAGGTGAAGGGGCTTATTGAGGGTGAGTTTGATTTATCTGCTGAAAGCGAGATGCTTCGTGATACTTTGAGTGCTGGGCAAGTGGAGGTTGAGGGCATTGCCGCAGATGACATTCGCAGTGCTTCAAGGGACATTTCTACCGAGATAGCGAGCCTTATCGTGTTTTTAATTGTTGCTGGTTCAAGTCGTTCTGCCATTGAGGATTCTTTGGAGGAGTTGATAGTCGGTAGTAGTTCTAAACTTGGCGTTATTTCCCACAATACGAACACAAGGTTTGATTCTGTTTTCTCTGCTGTGGTTCGCTCGTATGCCTATTCGATATACACGCTATTGGGCTTCAATGAGTTTAGGTATGAGGGTGGATTGATACAAGATTCAAGGCCTTTCTGCGTTGAGCGCAACGGAAACATTTACACCACCGAGCAAGTTAAGTCTTGGGCTGATTTACCTCAATGGAGGGGTAGAATGCCAGGGACTACCAAGGAAACGATATTCTTCTATTTGGGTGGATATCGTTGCCGCCACTGGCTTGTTCCAATTAAGAATACTGACCAACAAAACGCTTAAATCTTATAACTATGCAAACAAAAAAGATTAGAGCCGTATCTCGCGGAAGTGTGATATGGATTTCTGAGGCTACGGCTAAGAACGCTGATTTTCTGAAGAAGTACAAGATTACCATTGATGATGCTTCGTTTCAGCCTGTTGAGGCTACTCTGGTTCAGAGGGAGGTAATTCCTGCTGAGCTTCCAGAGGTTGATGATATGATTGAGCAGAGGGAAGAAACGGATGTAGAGTCTTTGGATGATGAGCCTTCCGAAGAAAAACCAAAGAGAACGAGAAAACCTAAAACAGAAGAATAATGGCTATTGACCACAAAGAAATGTCGAAGTGGCTCTTTGACAAAGAGCAAGAGTTCGAAACCTTGGATGAGTTCAAGGATTTATTGGCTAAGAAGTATGTTAGCCGTGAGGTAGCTGCGGATGATGAGGATATCCGCAGCAAGGTTACTGGCAAGACGCTCGGTGCTTTGGAGACTAAGTTCAAGCGTTCATTTGGCTTGACTGAGGATGAGGTTAAGGGCAAGAAGTTGTCTGAGTTGTTTGAGCTTGCCGAGGCTAAGAACAAGACCTTGATTGATGACCTTCAAAAGCAGATTAAGAACGCTGATACTCCGCAAGAGTTAAAGGAGCTTCGTGAGCAGTTGGATATGGCCAAAAGACGTGCTACTGAGCAGGAGGATTTATCCAAAAGCTTGACTCAAAAGTTAGCTGAAACGGAGGCTTCTTCTGCTACTCGTTTTCAAGAGTATGTAACGAACATGAACGTGGAGAGGGTTAAAAATTCTATTCCTTGGAGCGACTTAGCGAACCAATATGCGCGTAGGGGCTTTGAAATGGATATTAAAGAAAAGTATATCTTTGCGATGTCTGATGACAAATTGATTGTAACGGACAAAAGCGGCAACCAGATTAAGAACGATAAGGGTACAGGGTATTTGACTGCGGAGGAACTTTATCGTTTGGAGGCTGATAAAGCTGGTTTGATAAAGAAAGCAGGGGATGCTGGGGGTAAGGCTACCACGTCAAGTGTTAGAGCTTTTTCACCAGAAGCCCCAAAAAGATATGCTCACCCAAGGCTTTCGGGACACCTCGAAGCTTTGAAGCAAGAGAAATAACGACACGCTGTGTCTGGCAGACAGTAAGTGCCAAATGTGCTCTGAGGTTAGGCATTAAGTAACCGAAAAACCTTTTTAATATCTAACAAAATGTCTTATTCTTTTAGTAATTTTATTTCTTGTCCAGACCTTCAAGGTCGTCTTGAGGAGGGCTACTTCAAAGGAGACCCTCAAATGTTCCCGGGGCACATTAACACCCTTCGTGCTGTTACCTCGCCAATGAATGAGCAGGGAATCCTGCAACGTCAGATTGACACCGGAAACGGCCACTATCGCGCTGTTGAGGTTGTGTATCAGCCTCGTATGACCGACACCGGCACTTCTTCTTCTGCTAAGTTGAATTGTGCTGCTGGTCCTGTTTACGGAGAAACCTCTAAGCTTTACAACATTGACCCTGCGGTTGGTGCTTCTCGCAGATGGTCTTTCTCTTTGGATGACCTTGCTCCTCGTTGTGAGGCCGATGAGAACTATGTTGCTCGGCAGTTGGCTTACCACTTACAAGCACTTAAGCGGAAGATGAACACCGAGGCCGTTAGCTTTATTAGCACTAACTTCGGAAAATTCTCTACTGGTGCAGGTAGCACGGTTACTGGTGGCAACTTGCTTACTACCAAGACCAAGAACTCGACTACTGGTGTGTACTTGGATGATTACCTTTCCGATGTAACCTACCAATATCAGTTGGCAGAGGGTTGGGATAGGCCTATCGTTGTGGGTGGTGAGTTGTCTCATAAGTACATGACTGCTGTTCGTAACAGCTGTTGCGCTACTTTGAACGTTGACCTTCAGTCGATGATGAGTTCGGATGCTCAGATGTACTTCTTCTTCGAGCCAAAGGCTGATTCTGTTTTCGGTACTGCTGAGTTCGCGTTCTTCGCCCCAGGTGCTATTCAGCTTATCCGCTACAATGCGTTCAAGGGTGCTAATGGTATCCGTGTGATTAACGACCAAGCCATCAAGAAGGGTACTATCGTTGACCCTGAAACTGGTTTGGAGTTCGATTACTACGCTCAACTTGACTGTAACACATGGAAGTTCTTCCTTGGGTTAGCATTCGAGTACACTGGAATGCCTGATGATATGTTCTTCGCTACCGATGCTTTGAATGATGTAAACTACATCTTCAACGGCAAGGTGAACAACTAAGAAGGCTTAGTATGTGATGACGAGGGGGTGCTGAAAAGCATCCCCTTTTTTTGTGTTAAATTTGCCCTATGAACTGTTGGAATAACGTAATTGGCATTAGGGGTTTATGCGATGAGCAGACTCCTTCAAGCGGTCTATACATCAATGACTTGACAGGTATCTCTATGAGCGACCTTGATTCAGGCGTTAATGAGGAAGATAAGACCGCCTACACGCTCATTCAGAGGAAGATAGACCAAGCTGCGAATATGATTCAAGCGGAGTCTTTGGCTTACCTCTACAATCGTTGGAACTACCTAACGAGCAGTTGGGATGGCCAAGTTGGTTTTTGGCCTCAGCAACTTGAAGCATTAGGATCTTCTGCTGTTTGGAGGGGCATTGGTGTTCGCTACCGACAAGCCGACTACATAGCCGTTACCCTTACTGCCGTTAATCTCTTGGTGAACTACACTGGAACGGTGAATGTCTTGGTTTACGATTTGATTACTGGGAATGTTTTAGAGACCATCCCTGTAACTACCGTGGCAGGAACTCCATCGAGGCTTGTGGTGAACAAGAAGTTCACGAGTAATGGGCAGATGCTTAACCTTGCTTTCTTGTATAACGCTACTGCAGTGAACTCCTACCAAACTGGGCTTTACCCTGTCTATGGGTGTGGGGGTTGTTCAAGGGGTTCGAGGTGGCAGAACAACGTATTGGAGAGGACTATTGAGATACCTACCACCGGTGCGGTTATCGAGCAGAATATATCTGGTGGCTCTTGGACTGGCGGTCTTTCCGTTGAGTACCAAGTGGCATGTTCCTTTGAGAGCTTGTTGTGCGCTCATATAGGGCAGTTGGGCTATCCTTTGCTTTACAAGGCAGGGATGCTCATTGTGAAGGAAATGGAGTTCTCCAAAAGGCTGAATGGGATTATTTCCTACAATCGTGAGCGGAATGCTCAGCTTGTGGAGTATTACCAACAGCAGTATGATGCCTATATGTCGAGGTATTTTGAACAGGCCTATATGCCTGATACTGGTTGTTTTTCTTGCAGACAAAGGGTTAGACAAGTGAGCCGAATCCCATGAAGATAGAGGACTTCATATCAATTTTGAAGAGGCAAGAGGCTTCTATGAAGCAAGCTTCGGAGCAAGCCTTGAAAACCTCTGCTCAAATGGTGCATAAGCAATATGTGGAGAGGATATTTGATACTGGCCTTGACCATAAGGAGCAGCCTATTGGTAAGTATAGCACGAGGAGAACCACTTTTTATCGTTGGAATTTCTTGCCGAGCAAGTTGAATAAGTTTAAGCCTACAGGGTATTATACGAGCAAAGGCAAGGTAGTGCCCTATATGGTATTGAATGGATATAAGGAGTTAAAGTCCATTCAAGGGCTTAATTCTTCTTTCGTTAATTTGACTTATACCGGCTCTTTAAAGAAAGATTTCAGTCAAGTTCCTAAAAGGTTAAATTCAAGAACTTATCAAGGTTATTCTTTTTTTGCTTATGGAATAAAAATTGAGGACAACAACCCAACAAGTCCTGGTTGGGATACTCCCTCAAAGCCCAAGGCGATAGGAAATGCCTCTAAGGTTGTTAAAAACACAAGTCGGTTTAGGACTCCGATTGGCAAGCATTCAGTACGAGAGGAGTATGCTTTTATAAGCAGTTTTAATAGGATTTTGAATAGATTGGTTTTTAGGGATACTCCAATATCTCAGATTGAAGGTTTTGGCGGATAATTTAAGAAGATATGATTATAACTATCGTAAACGGCATTTTAGATAGACTTCGTGATTACGATGTGGCTCGGCATTATGGCTTTGCTGAGATGCTCCCGGATGGGGAGAGTATCATCCCGGCTATCTACTGCAATAATGGTGAGTATAGGCACGTTGTAAACGACTATGAGTGGAGTGAGGGTATTGCCTACATTCGATTGAGTGGTGCTGATACGAGTGAGCCTATTTTCGATGAGGCGTTTGTCGGATGCCAAGACCTAATTTCTATTCGGCAGCCTATGACTTTGGTTGTTATTGGCAAGAGGAAGAAGTATCGTAACTTCGAGATGGGTGAGTTGATTAGGGCTAAGGTTACAGGCACTTATCCTTCAATTTCTGCCACTATCGGTGCTGTCTATGTAGATATAGATGTTCGCTCTATTGACTACGATATATCGACTGTTTTACGCTCTGAGTTTGAGGGGGCTTCTATCTCTTGGGATACTGCCAACTATATTATTTCCTTGTCTATTGATGTTACCATTCGCATTGATAGCAAGTGTTTGAATCAAGCGGCTGTTTGTGATGTGAATGCGATAGCCGTTAATTTGGATGATGATTTAGCTTCGAATGGTAGTACAACTTTAACATACTAAAAATGGCACGAAAAAGAATTAAGGATTTAGATTTGGCTTCTTCGACTACTGGCTCGGAGTTCTTGGCTATTGATGCCCAAGGGTTTAGTTCGGCTAAGAAGGTGGCTTTAAGCTCTATTGTGGGCTCGGCATCTTCTTACTGCTCTTGGGGGTTCACCGATGAGGGTGGCACTTTTGAAACGAGCTTTTCTGGGGTAAACACATATACGAACTTAATTGTAGGAGGCTCGATTGCTTTTGCTGTTAATACTTCGGACTTTTCGGTTTCTTCTACTGGGATTATAACATACACTGGCACTGCTACCAAGCCCTTCCTTGTTTTGGTTGGTGCGGATGTTTTCGGAACGACCAACAATGACATTCGATTTGCGGCAGTAAAAGTCAATACAGTATTGGCAGGTGGGGTTGCCTCTTGTGTCTTGCCTTCTGGTAGCAAAAGTGAGTCCGTGTTCTTGGCTGCGGCTACCACTCTATCCACGAATAATACTATCCGCATAAGGGTTAAGAACGTAGCGGCTACAAATAACATCCATACGATAGCTGCTTCTTTGAGCATTGTGTCTTTGTAGCCCAAAAAACAACAATTTAGAATATCGTAATTTAGCACCCATAAACATAATAAGATGTCTGCATTACCAAGATTAACTGCTTTCAGCTTTGGAACTTCACAGCTTGTCCTTACCTACGCTGATGGGAGGATTTTCTATGTGAACTATGCTGATATTATCACCGTTGAACTTGACCCTACCTCTGGGGAAACGTTAGTCCGTATTTATGCTGAGGGGGAGGTTAGTGCTACCTTAACGGCTTCCAATACTGATTTGGTGGCATTAGGAACTACGGCTACTGCCTTCATTACCAATCTAAACCTTAAACTCGCATACTCCGCTTCTGCGGCAAGTTTAGGCTCTAAAATGGAGTTGGTTACAGGCTCGGTTACCGGGAAGACTTACACCGCCATTATGGTGAATGCCTCTACGAGTTTCACGACCTTAACTGATAGTGCTGCCGTTAATATGCTCACCACTATGAATTTAACGGGCATTACCGTTAATGCTGGTATGATTATCCGTGCTAATGATGGTAAGACTATCGCTGCGGTGAATGTTTCAGGGGGTAATGTATTTGGATATTTCAATTAACTATGGCTTTAATACCTGGCTTTTCTTTGGGTGGTCATGCTACCCACGTTATTCAGCAGTTTACCGACAGTCAAAGTAGGGCAAGGGCGAGAGTTATTGCTGCTGGTGGCTCGGAGGAGGCTGCTGGTAATTGTTTGAGGGGCAGGCATAATGAGTTGAGGAATCGTGTTATAGAGCGTACTGATACGAACTATATCCGTAACTCGGTTATGAGCGGGGCTACTGGCTCGGTACTTCCTCTTAATTGGGAGAGTGTAATTCCTGCGGGGCTTACTGCTACTATTTCTGCGAGTGGTGTGGCGAGTGGATATACCTATGTTGATTTTAAGATTGCGGGCACGGCTACTACGGATGGCACTCTTTCTTTGTGGTTTGAGAAGAATACCTCTCTACCCTCTACTTCACAGGCTACCTTAACGGATGTTTGGGTTGGCTCTGCCTTCCTTAATCTTGCTGCTGGTGCTGTTAGTGGGATACCTGATATATCTATTCAAGTGGCTGGGGTTAATAATGCAGGGGTGGTTCAGGAGTCTTTTTCTTCTTCTTTGACTGGTCTTCCGAGTGCTGGGTTTAATCGTTTTGAGCAGACTGGAACTATCGCTAATGCGAACACCACTTTTGCTAATTTAAGGATAACCCATACTGTTCTTAATGGCACTTTATACAACTATACCATTCGTATTGCTGCTCCTCAATTAGAGAAGGGCACTTTCTTCGCTGGTGGGTATAAAGCCTCTCCTTTCATTCTAACCCCTGGAAATGCGATAGCAAGCCGTATTACCGGGAGACCTTCCATTTTAGTTGTCCCGCAACTGACGAGGCAGAGTGGGACGAATTTGGCGTTGCAGAGTGAGGCGTTCAACACGACTTGGACTAATGTAAGCAACAATCTGACTATAAGCGCAAATGTTTCATCTACCTTAGACCCAGCAGGAGGAAACACTGCTGACCTTTTAACGGTAGTTACTGGTTCAACTCAATGTCAATTATCACAAAACATAACCACCGTTTCAGGAACGTCTTATGTATTTTCAATTTTTGGCAAAAAAGGAAGCGGTGCAACTGACTTAAACTCATTTAGAGTAGCTTCTCCAACGAACATTAACACCGTTACAATTAACTGGGACACAGGTGTTTTATCGCAAACAGGTTCAGGGGCTACTTCTCAAAACTATGGCAACGGATGGTGGCGTATAATCATTCCCTTTACCGCTGCAAGCACGACTACGATTATTCAAGTTGTAACATTTGCAATTTATGCGACAGGCTTATCATCCCTTCGCTGGGGCGCACAATTCGAAGTCGGCTCAACGGCTACTCCATACATCCCTACAACGACAGGCTCTGTATTTAGAGATGGGACTGTGTTCCCTCAACTCCCTGTGGTA
>Ga0214923_10004719_pt1 | contig 16284 bp, 15 predicted proteins | sample LL1510_MetaG_FD_177993 | JGI IMG/M metagenome (GOLD analysis project Ga0214923, IMG submission 177993) | Freshwater microbial communities from Lake Lanier, Atlanta, Georgia, United States - LL-1510 | ecosystem: Environmental > Aquatic > Freshwater > Lake | place: USA: Georgia | collected...
GCTCGCCAACTATCCCGAGGCCTACGTCTTCATGCTGCTCATCGACGAGCGGCCGGAGGAGGTCACCGACATGGAGCGGCAGGTGAAGGGGCCGTCGTGCGAGGTGATCAGCTCCACGTTCGACGAGAACGCGAGCCGCCACGTGCAGGTGGCCGACATGGTGATCGAGAAGGCCAAGCGGCTCGTGGAATACGGCCGCGACGTCGTGATCTTCCTCGACTCGATCACGCGGCTCGCCCGGGCCTGGAACTCGGAGGTGCCCAACTCCGGCAAGATCCTCTCCGGCGGCGTCGATTCCAACGCCCTCCAGCGGCCCAAGCGGTTCTTCGGCAGCGCCCGCAAGGTGGAGGAGGGGGGGTCGCTGACGATCATCGCCACGGCCCTCGTCGACACCGGCAGCAAGATGGACGACGTGATCTTCGAGGAATTCAAGGGCACCGGCAACCTGGAGATCGTGCTCGACCGGCGGCTCGTCGACAAGCGGATCTATCCCGCGATCGACATCAACCGCTCCGGCACCCGGCGCGAGGAGATGTTGCTCGAGCCCGATGAGTATAGCCGCATCTGCGTGCTGCGGAGAGTCCTCGGCGACATGAACCCCACCGACGCGATGGAGCTGCTCATCAACCGGCTCGGGAAGACCAAGTCGAACGCCGAGTTCCTCTCGAGCCTGAAGTCGTAGGGCCGCCATGGAGACGCTTCCCGCGGGTCGGCACTGGCGGGGCGCCGCAGACGCACGAACCGCGCTCGGCGGTCGAAGGGTGGCCGTGGTCGTGTCGCGGTACAACGAGCCCGTGACGAGCCGTCTTCTCGACGGCGCCCTGTTCGCCCTCGAGGCAGGCGGGGTCTCCCGCGACCGGATCGACGTGGCCTGGGTGCCGGGCGCTTTCGAATTGCCGCTCGCGGCCGATCGACTCGCCGCCACCGGCACCTTCGCCGCGGTGCTGTGCCTCGGCGCGATCATCCGCGGGGAGACCTCGCACGACCGCCACATCGCGACGGCCGTCGGGCATGGCATCGAGGCGACCGCCCGCCTTCATGGCCTGCCCGTGCCGTTCGGCGTGCTCACCTGCGACACGCTCGCCCAGGCATTCGCGCGGGCGGCCGGCAGCCCCGCCGATGGCTTCGCCGGCAACAAGGGGGCCGAGTGCGCCGCAGCCGCCCTCGAGATGATCTCGCTTTTGGCTGCGCTCGCCACCTGACCATGCCCGCCCCAGCCGCCACCGTGAACACGCCCCGCCGCCGCCGTGCCCGCGAGATCGCCCTCCAGGCGCTCTACCGGCTCGACATGAATCCGGCCACGTCATCCGAGGAGGTCGATCGGTTTCTCGCGGCGCGGCTGTCGGACCGGGGGCTCGAGAAGTTTGCCCGCGGGCTCGTGACCGGCGTTCAGGAGCGCCGACAGGAGCTCGACGCGCTCCTCGACAGCCGCGCCGACCACTGGCGGGTGGCCCGGATGGCCGCCACCGACCGGGCCATTCTCCGGATCGCCGCCTGCGAACTGCTCGCGGGCGGCGTGCCCGGCCCCGTCGTGGCCGACGAGGCGATCGAACTCGCCAAGCGCTACGGCACCGATCAGTCGAGCCGATTCGTGGCCGGCCTGCTGGGGCGGCTGCTGGCGGACCGCGCCGCGCCCCCGACGCCGACGACACCCGCGTCTTCCTGACTCCGGAACCCGCGCATGCCGATCTTCGGGTTTGGAAAAAAAGAGGACGCCGCCGGGCCGGTGGAGACGCGCGGCCTGATGGATCGGCTGCGGGCGGGCCTCTCCAAGACGGCGCAGGTGCTCGCGACCGACGTCCGCGATCTCTTCAAGCGGGAGGGCCGCCTCGTCGACGACGCCTTCCTCGAGGAGCTGCGTGGGGCGCTCGTCCGCACCGACATGGGGCCGGCGGCGGCCGAGGCGATCGTGGCCGACGTCAAGGAGCGGCTCCGGGCCCGCGTCGTCGACCCCGACGTCGTCATCGATTCGATCCGGCGCCAGCTGCTCGAGCGGCTGCAGGCCACGGCCGGAGGCCTGGCCATGGCCGCCACGGGGCCGACGGTGATCCTCGTCACGGGCGTCAACGGCTCCGGCAAGACGACGTCGATCGCCAAGCTCGCCAACCGGTTCGTGCAGGAGGGCCGGCGCGTGGTGCTCGGGGCGGGCGACACGTTCCGGGCGGCGGCGGTCGAGCAGCTCACGATGTGGGCCGGCCGGATCGGCGCCGAGATCGTGCGTGGCGAGCCCGGCAGCGATCCGGCGAGCGTGGCCCACCGGGCCGTGGCCCGGGCGGTCGAGGGCGGCTTCGAGGTGTGCATCATCGACACCGCCGGCCGCCTGCAGACGCAGTCCAACCTCATGCAGGAGCTCGCCAAGATCCGCCGCGTGGTCGCCAAGCAGATTCCCGAGGCGCCCCACGAGGTGTTGCTCGTGATCGACGCCACCGCGGGGCAAAACGCGCACTCCCAGGCGCAGGGATTCAGAGAGGCGGCGGGCTGCACCGGGATCGTGCTCGCCAAGCTCGACGGCTCGGCCCGCGGCGGAGTGATCGTGCCGGTGGTCGGGCAGTTCGGCCTGCCGGTGAAGTTCGTGGGGCTCGGCGAGGCCGCCGGCGACCTCGAGCCGTTCGACCCGGAACGGTTCGTGGCAGCCTTGCTCGAGGGCGCCCTGACCGCCTGACCCGCAGGGTTTCACACCGCGGAGTTCCGGTCATGGAAACCTTGCGGCTCCGTGAGTCGCGGGAGTTGATCGGCGATTCCGCGAGCCGATACCCGGAAAGGTGGGGGGAGCGATGTCCGACCTGGCGGAACGGGTCGCGCCTGCCTTGATTTGAACTCCGGACGCCATGCCTGCCGCGGGAACCCGACGGCCTAACTCACGAGGATTTTAGGAACCATGACTCGCATCCACTTCCGCTTGTCGCTCGCGGCGGCGCTGGTGACGGGCACGGCCATCGCGGCCGAGCCGGTCACACCGTCGCGGATCGACACCAGCATCTACGATCAACTCGCCCAGGCCGAGACGGGCAGCGGCCTGCCGCCCGTCCAGGCGGCTGTCCCGCAGGAAGACGCCTACCAGCTTCGGGCTCTCCCGCCCGGCGAGGCAGCCCAAGAGGCTTCCGCGGAGGAAGGCCCGGATCGCTACCTCGAGACGGAGTTCCTGAAGAAGCGCGGCATCAACACCTATGGCTGGATCGACGCCGGCATCGGTGCCAACAACTGGGCGAGCCCGTTCAACGGCCCGATCACGTTCAATGATCGCAACTGGCAGGGCCAGATGAACCAGCTCTACCTCGTCAATGAGAAGCTGGTGGACACGTCGGAAGGCCTCGACTGGGGCGGTCGCATCGACCTCCTCTACGGCACGGATTACATCTACAACTCCGCCCGTGGCTGGGACGGCTTCCTCGCGAATCAGGGCACCTTCGTTTACGGCCCAGGTTACGCCCCCGGATCCCCGTCGTGGGCGTCGAGCAAGGATTACGGTCTCAACATCCCCCAGATTTACGGCGAACTTGGTTACGGCAACCACGTGGTCAAGGTCGGCCACTTTTACACCATCATCGGGTATGAAGTGGTGCCGGCGATCGGCAACTTCTTCTACACGCACGCCTACACGATGCAGTATGGCGAGCCGTTTACCCACACCGGCATCCTCGACACCTGGACGCCCAACGACCAGGTGACGGTGTATGCCGGTATCACCCAAGGGTGGGACAACTTCTCGGATCCCATCAACAGCCAGGGTATCGGGAACCCCGGGTACATCAACGCCAACAGCAACGCGGCGTTCCTGGGCGGCGTGTCGTTCAAGAACAGCGACCAGACCCAGGCGTTCACGTCGACGGTGTCGAGCGGCAACGAGCCGGTCGCGTTCCTCGGTGCGAACACGTTCCCGAACGTGGGCAATCGGTCGATCTGGAGCAACGTCTACACCAACGAGATCAACGACAAGTGGACGTATGTGTTCCAGAACGACAACGGCTGGCAGTTCAACGCCAACACCGGCCTGCAGACGCAGAACCAGTTGGCGGGTCTTGCCCAGTGGTACGGCATCAATCAGTATCTGTTCTACAACGTCAGCGACACGCTCGTGGCCGGCATGCGGTTCGAGTGGTTCCGCGACAACAACGGCTATCGCGTGTACGCTCCGATCCGCAATGCCTGGGTCGGTGGTCCGGCACGCGGGTTCCAGGGCAATTTCTTCCAGGCCACGTGGGGCCTGAACTGGAAGCCCACCCGCAACTGGATCATCCGTCCGGAAGTGCGGTACGACTGGTTCGCGCCGGACGACATGAACGCGGCCCGCGCCGGCGGCGCACTGCCCTTCGGCCCCACCTTCGGCACCCTCAGCGGGCCCGGTGGCGACAAGTACGGCCAGCTGTACGGCGGCTGCGACGCGATCTGGCAGTTTTAGCCTCGCGTCGGCCGAAAGAGCGATTCGAGAAGCGGGGCCCACCGAAACCGGTGGGCCCCGCCCTTTTTTGCCTTTCGAAATGCGCGCCGGCTTCGGGCTCCCCGTATCCCCTCGCCGGACGTTCGCCTCCGCCCGACCAATCCGCCTTCGGCGGATCGGTGCCCGGCTACGGCTCACTCGGACCTGCCTGCGCCGGCGGGAGCGCCTCCGCTTGGCCATCCATGGCTGCGCTGGTCAGCTACGCCGTCTCCGGGACACGGGGAGCCCGAATCCTCGCTCAACTGATAAGGGGAGGCGCAGGGGGAGTCGGCGAACGCTTCCCGAACGAGGGCCGCTGCGGCCTGAGTGAGGAGACTTTTGCCGCTCCCCCGTAGCCGGCTTGAGCGAGTCGAGGACAATTGGCCCAGCGTCCGGCGAGATGGTACGGGGCAACCCCGAGCCGGTGCGCACCAGTAAAGCCATGACAGGCTGAAGCCTGTCCTACGTGACGCTTCCGGCCACGAGATTCATTCCGCGGCCATCCCATCGTGTTTTTCAGCCGCTCGAGCCGGATTTTTCGCGCCCTAAGTCGAGCGTCTGCGTCAAACACGGGAACGCATGGTGAATTGGGTGGTTTGGGGGCTTTGAGACGGTTTACAGATCTTTGCGGCCCCGCTAGCCTTCGGGCTCAGTTTTTCACGGACAGAACCCTCGTGAGCCGCTGCGGATTCACCCGATGAATCCCGGGGCGGTGGGCAAGGAGGCAAAGACGCGATGCTTGTAACGCTGGCTTGTGGTTTGGTTCAGGTTCTAAAGTTGGCCCGGGTGCACGTGGCCGGAGCCTTCATTCTCCTGTTCGCCTGCTGCTTGGCGTGCGGGGCGACCGCGGCAGCCCCCGCTGGCCAGGAGGCTTCCGCCAGCCTGCAGTGGCTCACCGACTACGACGCCGCCCTCGCGACCGCGGCAAGCACGGGCCGGCCCGTCCTCGCCCTGTTCACGGGCAGCGACTGGTGCCCGCACTGCAAAACGCTCGAACACAACGTGTTCGGCAGCGAAATCTTTCGCAAGTGGGCTGAAAAAAACGTGGTCCTCCTGATGATCGACCTGCCGCAGGCGGGCATCACCCAGGAGGTCAGGAACCAGCGGTCGCAGGTGTGCATCAACTACGGGGTGCGGACGTTCCCCAGCGTGCTGCTGTTGGGTCCGGAGGGGAGCAAGATCACCGCCCAGAGCGGCTACAAGGGCCAATCGGCCGGCGAATGGCTGGCCCGGATGCAGGAGCGGATGCCCGCGCCGCAGCTGCCGCCGGAAACGGATGACTCGCCGGAAACGGCCAGTTCCAAGGTCCACGAGTCGCTCGATGAAGCCGTGGCAACCGCCCGGGGGGCGCGGAGGCCGATCCTCCTCGTCGTCGCCCGTCCCGGCGATACGAAGGCCAAGAACCACTCCGAATCGCTGATCAACGACCCCGAATTCGGGTCTTTCACCCGGGAAAACTTCGTGGTTGCCCAGGTTGCCCCGCCCACCAGTTCCGAATCGGCCGCGGCCGCTCCCCTCGACACGCTGCTCGGCGGCGCGGAATTGCCGCCGGACTCGGTGGAGCTCATCGTGACCGACGACGGCCAGACGCCGCTGTTCAGCCAGTCAGGCTCGCAGCCACCGGCCCGGATCGTGCACGGCCTGCGGCGGTTCCTCGCCGCCCGCCAGGCCGCCCGGCAGGCCGAGCACGCCCGGCGGTAGGCGATTCATCCGGTGCAAAACCGGGCGGCTTCCGCGTTGAGATCGGAGATCGATCGGCGGAGTTCGTCGAGCGTCGTCGCGAACACGGCCAGCGATGCGGCCGATTCTCCAGCCCCGTCCCGGAGCGACTCCATGGCGTCGCGGATCTGCCGTGCCCCCTGCGACTGCGTCTGCATCCCCTCGTGGACGTGCTCCAGCGACCTCGTCACGGCCTGAACGGGCTCGACGATCCGCCCCAGTTTCTCGCTCACGGCGGCCACCTCGCCGATCCGCTGGCTCACTTCGCCGCGAAATCGGTCCATCTCCATGGTGCCGCTCGACACGGCCGCCTGCATGTCGCGGACCATCCGCTCGATGTCCTTCGTGGAGAGCGCCGTCTGGTCGGCCAGGCGGCGGATCTCCTGGGCGACGATCCGAAAACCGCGGCCCGACTCGCCCGCCTTCTCGGCCTCGATCGTCGCGTTCAGGGAGAGGAGATTCGTCTGCTCGGCCACCTTGGCGATCGCGGTCACCACCGACGTGATCCCGCTGGCCCGCTGACTGATCGCGGCCAGTTTGCGGGTGAATTGGTTCATCGTCTCGTCGAGGTGCTGCATCGATGCGGTCATGGTTTCGAGGCCGCTGCGGCCCTCGTCGGCCACGCGGGCCGCCTCGCGGGCCGCGGCCGTGACGTCGCCCGTGGCGGCCAGCAGTTTTTCGCTCGTGGCGGAGATCTCGGCGACCGCGGTCGAGATCTCCGTCGCCGAGCCACTGAAGGACCGCACCGCATGGTCCTGGCGGGCGAGCGCGGCCGACGAATCGGCCTCCACCGTGGAGAGCCGGCCACCGGCCGCCTGAATGCGGCCCACGAGGCCCCCGAGCGACTGCGTCATCCCGCCGAAGGCGCGGAGCAGGCGGCCCACCTCGTCGCCGCCGCCCCGCGGCACGGCCCCGGTCAGGTCTCCTGCGGCGATCGCCTCGGCGACGCGGAGCGCCTGCCGCACCGGCTCCGCGATCGACCGGGCCAGCCAGATCGCCGCCAGGGCTCCCGGCAGGCCGACCAGCACGGCCGAGGCGCCCGCCGCCGCCGCCTGCCACCAGAGGGCGTCACGGCTCGATTCGGTGGACATCGCCACGAGCACCGCGCCGGCGGCGCGGCCGTCGGTGCGGCTGACCGGTGCCGCCACACGATACGCATCGCCCTCGAACCGGCCGACGGGCCTCCGCGCCGCGATGCAATCGCGGACGAGCGCGGCATCCTGCGACCCGAGCGGCACATCGGCATCCGACGCGGCTCCCGCGGCATCGACGCGGCGGCTGACGAGAGCCGTCAACTGCGGGTCGAGAATCCGCACCTCGCGCACGTCACCGGCCACGAGTTCGGCAACGAGCCGCCGCGTCTGGATGCGGTCGTCTCCCCCCGCGCCGGGCTCCGCAGGAACGTCGGCCGCGAATGCGACGGCCCGCGCGAGCGCCGCGGCGATGCTGTTCCCTCCGTCACGGGCCTGCTGGAGCACCGCGTGGCGGGCGGCATAGGTTTGGAGCAGCGTGTTGACGACGATCGCCGCCAGCACGAAGAGCGTGGCGATGGCGGCGATTTTGGAGCGGAGCGACATGGCGGCGGGCGATCCCCGGGGAGCGAGGCCTCTCCGCAACCTTAGTGCGCCGCTCAGCCAGACGCCATGTATCGGAAGTCAGCGGTGGCCCACCGGCACGACCGGCCCGGCCGTCACGATCGCAACCCTGGGCTCGTCCGCGGCGTGGGCCGAGGGCGGCCGCCAACGCTCGGCCAGGGCACACCCCCCGATCGGGGCCGCCATGAACAGCGGCGCCGCGAGCCACGGCAGCCACAGGGCGGCCATGTCCGACCCGCGTGTCTGCCCGGGCGTGACGAGCTGGCGAATCCGGGGAATCGTTGGCGGACCGCTCGACGATGCTTCCATGGCGGGGGCAGATACTCTCCTCCGGCCCCAGGGGGCAATGCCAGTGGATCGATCGAGTGGCCGAGGCGGGGATCGAACCCGCACGGAGATCGCTCTCCACGGGATTTTAAGTCCCGTGCGTCTGCCAGTTTCGCCACTCGGCCCGAGCCCCCGCGATCGTACCACCAACGTGCCCGCACCGGCTCGGGCTCCCCATATCCCTTTGCCAAACGTTCGCATCGTTTAACGCGCACCGGCTCGGGGTTGCCCCGTACCGTCTCGCCGGACGCTCGCTGCGCCCATCCTGGGCTCCACTCGCTCGGATGTGCCTGCGCTCCGGCTTCCTGCCTGCGCTGGTCACATACGCCGTCTCAACGGTAGGGGACAACCCCTCGCCTCCTCAACTCGTAGGCGCCGAGAACTTCCGGCTCCGAATGCGGGTGGTTATCGCCTGCCCTACCAAGCTGCAGGGCATGACAGGCTGAAGCCTGTCCCACGCGGCCTGACTCCGATTACACTCTCGATCTACAACGACTCTATCGCTCCCGGAACCCCTCGCCCGTGATCATGTTCGCCGTCGCAGAATGTACGCCCTTCGGGGGCATCGACGGGTTTCTGGGCACGCGGGCGAGCGTCGGGATGGATGTCGTGCTCGTGGGGCTGTGGCTGCTCCTGCCCGTGCTGGCGTGGAGCATCGCGCTCGTGCGCCGGGGCCGGTATGCGACCCACAAGGCGCTGCAGCTCGTGATCGCGGGGGCGCTGTTCGCCGCCATCGTCGTGTTCGAGATCGACGTGCGGCTCGTGAGCGATTGGAAGGCCCGGGCTCGGCCGAGCCCGTGGTGGCCCGGCGGCGTGCTCGGATCGCTCGGTATTCATCTCGTGTTCGCCGTCTCGACGCTCGGGCTTCTCGCGTGGGTGCTCTGGGAGGCGGTCCAGAAGTTTCCCGTGCCGCCGGCGCCGGGCACGCATGGGCCGCGTCACAGGCGGCTCGCGCGGCTGGCAGCCCTCGACCTCGCGCTCACGGCCGTGACGGGCACGGCCTTCTACTGGCTGGCCTTCGTGGCGAACTGACGCTCGGCCGGCTCGCGGCCCGGCATCCAGCGGCAGATCGCCAGGCCGCCGAAATAGAGCAGGCACAGCGGGATGGCGAGGAACAACAGGCTGTAGGGATCGGCCGGCGTGAGGATCGCCGACACGACGAAGATCACGATCACGGCGATCCGCCACTGGGCCGCGTAGGTCTCGACGTCGAAGACCCCGATCCGCTCCAGGAAGAGCATCACGAGCGGGAGCTGGAAGCCGAGCCCAAACCCGATCGGGAGGATGAGCACGAACGACAGCCACTCGCTGATCCGCGGGTCGGGGTCGAGCCCCAGCCACTCGTTGAACTGCAGCAGGTAGTCGAGGACGAAGTCGAACACGAAGAAGAACGCCAGCGACACGCCCGCGAGAAACAGCCCGATGCTGATCGGGAGGAACAGCCGCACCCAGCGCTTCTCGTGCGGATAGAGCCCCGCCGCCACGAAGGTCCACAGCTGGTAGAACACCCACGGGCTCGCGAGCACCACTCCCACGAGGAGCGCGGCCTTCACGTAGATGCCGAAGGCCTCCTGGGCCGAGAGCGTGGTGATGCTCACGCGCGGATCTTTAGCGAGCGGCTGCCAGAGCAACAGCGGCACGAGACCGTCGGCGTCGAAGCCGGCGTCCGCCGCGGGGGCGGAAGCCTGTCCGAATGGTCGGCCCGGTGATTGGCCGAGGGCTCGGGCGAGCCGGTCGGCATGCACCTCCCGCAGTTCGAACGTGAGCGCGTGCTTCTCGACCGCGTCGACGACCTCCCGCCGCGAGTAGGGCAGGGCGGGGCCGGAGCCGCCACGGGGCCGCCAGGCGTCGAAGGTTTCGATCGACCGTTTCGTGTAGTAGTTGCCCAGCGCCCGCCGCAGCGGCTCCTCGATCAGCTTCACGACCGGCTGGGCGACCAGAAATCCGAGCAGCACCGCCACGGCGAGGCCGGCCGTCGCCCGGATCAGGCACACCCTCAGTTCCTCCAGGTGCTCGCCGAACGTCATCGTCGAGCTCTGGAACAGATCGTCGTCGTCGGGGCGGGGCATGGGCGGAGCCGGGGGGCGGGAACGCGGCGATTTCCTCCATCGTCTTATACTTCACGGCCCGCCTCCCTGCCTGCCCAAACACGGAAATCCGCGGCCATGCTCTGGATCGCCTGGAAGATGCTGATCGGCAACCGCGCGAAATACCTCGGCATCGTGTTCGGGGTGGTGTTCGCAGCGCTCCTGATCGCCCAGCAGTCGTCGATCTTCTGCGGCCTGATGCTGCTCACGATCAGCCAGATCCGCGACACCCAGGGGCCCGACATCTGGGTGATGGACAAGAACGTCCAGTACGTCGACGACATCAAACCGCTCGCCGACACGGAACTCTTTCGCGTCAAGGGCGTGCCCGGCGTCGAGTGGGCCGTGCGGTTTTACAAGGGCGTCGTCCGGGCCCGGCTGGAGGAGGGTAGCTACGAGCAGATGATCCTCCTCGGGATCGACGACGACACGCTCGTCGGGGCCCCGGAGGGCGTGTTCATGGGGTCGGTCGCCGACCTGCGCAAGCCCGACGCGGTGATCATCGACAAGGTCGGCTACCAGAAGATCTGGCCGGGAGAGCCGCTGCGGCTCGGCCGCGTGTTCGAGATGAACGACCGCCGTGCGGTGATCGTGGGGATCACCACGGCCAGCAAGACGTTCCAGAGCTTTCCGATCGTCTACACCCGCTACAGCCAGGCCTTGCGATATGCGCCGCGGGAACGGAAGGTGCTCTCGTTCGTGCTCGCCGAAGCGGCGGCGGGCCTGCCGGCCGAGGAGGTCTGCCGCCGGATCGAGGCCCAGACGGGGCTCCAGGCGCTCACGCAGCGACAGTTCACCCGGAAGACGCTCCATCACTACCTCGCCAAGACGGGCATCCCGATCAACTTCGGGATCACGGTGTTTCTCGGCTTTCTCGTCGGCACGGCGATCGCGGGGCAGACGTTCTACCTGTTCACCGTGGAAAACATCCGCCAGTTCGGGGCCCTCAAGGCGATGGGCACGAGCAACTGGACGATCCTCTGCATGGTGCTCTCGCAGGCGCTGCAGGTCGGGATCGTGGGCTACGGCATGGGCGTGGGGCTCGCCGCACTCTTCGGCGCGGTCACGAAGGGCTTCGGCCGGCTCTCGTTCTTCATGCCCTGGCAGGTGCTCGCGCTCACGGCGGCGGCCGTGCTCGTGATCGTGCTCCTCGCCAGCCTGCTCTCGATCCGCAAAGTGCTCGTCGTCGACCCCGCCATCGTGTTCAGGGGATAGGCATGGGCAGGCGTGAGAACACCGAGGTGCGTGCTCCCGATCTTGCCGTCCATTGTCGCGGCGTCACGAAGGATTTCGGCGCGGGGGATTCTCTCACGCGGGCGCTGCGTGGCGTCGACCTCGACGTGCCCTACGGCGAGCTCCTGATGCTCGTCGGGCCCAGCGGCTGCGGGAAGACGACGCTCGTGTCGATCGTGGCCGGCACGCTCGAGCCGACCGCCGGCGTCGTCAACGTGCTCGGAAACGACCTCGCCGCGATGTCGAACGGCCGCAAGGTGCGGTTTCGCCGCGACAACGTGGGCTTCGTGTTCCAGGCATACAACCTGCTGCCGGCGCTGACCGCCGCCGAGAATGCGGCCGTCCCGCTCCTGATCGCCGGCTGGAACCGCAAGGCGGCCGTCGAGGCCGCCGGCGACGTGCTCGACTCGCTCGGGCTCGGCGACCGGCTCACGAACCTGCCGAGCGAGCTCTCCGGCGGCCAGCAGCAGCGGGTGGCGATCGCGCGGGCGCTCGTGCACGAGCCGCGGCTGCTGGTCTGCGACGAGCCCACGAGCGCGCTCGACGCCGAAAACGGGCGGATCACGATGGAGCTCATCCAGCGGATCGCCGTGCAGCCCGATCGGGCCGTGATCGTCGTCACGCACGACTCGCGGGTCTATTCGTTCGCGGATCGGATCGCTTCGATGGAGGACGGGCGGATCGAGTCGGTGGCGGCGGGCCCGCACGTCTCGCAGGCCTGAGGAATTTCCCCTACGATCTCCGGCGTGGCCACTGTGATTCCCGACGCTCCGTCTTCTCCCGTGAAACCATCTCAGCGGCGCGAACGCCCGCGGACGGTGGCGGATATCGTCACGCAGGTGGTTCTGCCGCTGGTGGCGCTCGGCCTGCTCGCGTTCGCCGGCTGGTTCGTGTGGAAGAATCGCGTCGTGCTGGGGAATCCGTCGCCACCGCTCGCCCCGGCCACGAATCCCTTCCCCGCCGCGGTCTCCGCCGCGGGCGTGGTGGAGGCCCAGACGGAAAACATCGCCGTCGGTTCGGCGACGCCCGGCGTGGTCGTCGAGGTGCTCGTGACGGTGGACGACGAGGTGCAGCCGGGCACGCCGCTGTTTCGGCTCGACGACCGCGAACTGCGCAGCGACCTGGCCGTGAAGCGGGCCGCCGTCGCCCAGGCGCGCAGCGAACTCCTGCGGCTCGAGGCGGAGCCCCGCAAGGAGAAAATCCCGGTCGTGGCAGCGCAGGTCAGCGAGGCCCGGGCCGCGGTCGCCCGCGAGACCGACGCCCTGCAACGCGCCGCGGAGACGTTTGCCCGCAAGGTGACCACGGAGCAGGAACTGGTCGCCAGGCGCGAGGCGCTCGCGGCGGCGAGGGCGGCCCTGGAGAAGGCCGAGGCCGACCTCGCGCTGCTCACGGCCGGCTCGTGGGAATACGACCTCGACGTGAGCCGCGCCGGCGTTGCCACCGCCGAGGCGGACGTGGCGAAGATCGAGACCAACCTCGACAGGCTCATCGTCCGGTCGCTCGTCGCGGGCCGCGTGCTCCAGGTCAACGTGCGGCCGGGTGAATACGTCGGCGCCCCGCCGGGCCAACCGCTCGTGATGGTCGGCAATATCGAGCGGCTCCACGTGCGGGTCGACATCGACGAATTCGACATTCCGCGGTTCGACGGCCGCTCCGCGGCGTCGGCGGTGCCCCGGGGCAGCCTCCAGGAGCGCTATCCGCTCACGTTCGTGCGGGTCGAGCCGTTCGTCGTCCCCAAGAAGTCGCTCACCGGCGACAACACCGAGCGGGTCGACACGCGGGTCTTGCAGGTGATCTACGATTGCGACCCGGCCGGCCGGCCGCCGCTGTTCGTCGGGCAGCAGGTCGAGGTGTTCATCGAGGCTCCAGCCCGCTGATTTTCCCCTTGCCTCGGGGTGGCCGCGGCTGGGACAGTCCGCCTCCCATGCCAGCGACCGGCCCCAGAGTTGCCGCTGCGGTAGCACGGCGCACGCGCCTCCGCGCAGCCTCCGCGCCGCGGCTGTCGCTCGTCGTGGCGCTGGCCCTCGGGGGCGGCACGGCCGGCGGGAGCGAGGTGGCGTCCGCAACCGCGCCGACCGGCCGCGGCCCGGCTGCCCGAAGCGCTCCGGTGGAATCGGGCGGCATGTTCCTCCAGAGCGTGGATGGCGCCACGCTCTGGAAGCAGACGCTGGCCACGGTCGCCGCCGACTGGCCGCTCGTGCGGATCGTCGAGCCCGACTTCGCGGCCACGCCGCCCCGCGAGGGGCTGATCGAATCGGCGTGGGTCGAGCCTCCAACGACGGAACGCGCGGCGCGGGGATCAGCGCTGCCCCCGGCCCAGGCCTGGCCACCCCAGCGGCAGCGGGTCGTGGTGCGGGTGATGCCGGCGGTGGAGGGCGCGTGGATCGATGCGATCGTCGAGACGCAGTCGATCGCGGACCTCGCGACCGACCACGGCCCCGGCGGCATCACGCTCACAGGCGGCTGGCAGACGGACGCCACGCCCGGTTCGAGCGAGAACATCACGACCATCCTCGCCGCCCGCATGGCGCCGACGAGCGATCCGGTATATGCGCTGCCGCCGCTCGACGGCCCCGGCATGCTCGCACCGCGCAACGAGCCACCGTGGGCCGGCGCCCGCTATCCGCGGGCGGCCCGCTTCGGCCACAAGGTGCTCGAGGACTACCGCAACTTCTATTCCTGCGACGGCCTCGTCTGCCTCACGGCGGCGTTCGGCGCCGGGGCGCTGATGGCCAACACCGGCTTCGACACGACGATGCAGGCCGCCTGGCAGCGGAGCGTCGTGCCGACCGACCTCGGCACGTTCTTCACCGGCTGCAAGGACATCGGCGAGGGCCGCTACGCGCTGGCCGTGTTTGGCACCGCGGGCCTCGTCGGCCTCGCCCTGGAAGGGCGGCCCGGCGGCGACATCCTCGGCGAGTGGGGCTCGCGATCGCTGCGGATGTTCATCGTGGGCGCGCCGCCCGTCTACGTGACTCAACTAGCCACCGGAGCCTCACGGCCGAGCGATCTCAGTTCGGCCGGCAGTCAGTGGAAGCCCTTCACCGACGACAACGGCGTCAGCGGGCATGCCTTCGTGGGGGCGATCCCGTTTCTGGCCGCGGCCGACATGGTGGAAAACCCGTTGGCGAAGGGCGCCCTCTACGTGTGCTCGACGTTCGTCGGATTTTCACGGATGACGACCGATTCCCACTTTCCATCACAGGTTTTTCTCGGCTGGTATCTCGCCTGGGCGAGTTCACGAGCGGTCAGCGGCACCGAGATCCACTTCGCCGGAATGGAAGTCAGTGTCGTGCCGCTGCCGATGGCCGACCTCGGAGGCCTGGCTGTCGAGAGCCGCTGGTAGCGCGGTCTTCACCTGACCCTCCCCGCGCGACAGGGCCGTGGAACCGCGCAGCGCCCGAATCACGTCGAGGGTGATCGGCCTCACCAGATACCCGGCGATTCCGCACGCCAGGGCAAGCTGCTCCTCCTCCAGACGATGGACGTCCGCCACGACGAAGATCGCCGCCCGCGGCGTCGCGGCACGTCGATCCCGCGTCTTTCCCGCGGCCGAGAGCGGCGCCGCGTCGGCGCCGTGCATGACCTGCGCCGCGAGCATCTCCACGAGATCGAAGCCCGACACATCGGGCACCTCCGCGCTCACGAGCCAGACGTCGGCCCGAAACCTCCGCGCCATGCGCACCGCCGACTGACCATCGCTGCAGAAGTGGAGGCCGAACTCGCCCTCCCGGGCGGCCCGGACGAAATCCTCGTAGCGGTCGCACGCCGGATCGACGATCACGATCTCGTTGATGCCGAGCGAGCGAAATGAGGCGGGCCGCAGCCCGTCGGGGTCTTCCACGGCCCGGATTCGCGCGGGATCGGGTCGATCTGAGTTCGTCATCGCATGGGCTCCTGGAATGCGTTCTGGCACCGAACTCAGACAAACGCCACGATCGACAGGAAAAGGGCGATCGGCAACGCGCACAGCAAAAGGTCCGATCGCGTGAGCGACCACCGGCCCGAGGACGAGACCATCGGACGGGTGAAAAGATTTCTCATGAGCGAACTCCTCGATGACCGGGCTTGAATAACAACCACCGCCGTGTTCCCCCAGGCAAGCGGCGTGCCACACCGGTTTCGCGGAACATCGCGCGTCGTGGAGGGACGGCGAGGCCGCGTGTTTGCGGCCGTTTTCGGCTCCGCGGTCGGAAATGGGCACCGGCTGCCCGCATCTCGGCGCGGCCTGCGGGGGGAACGAGCCGAACGCCGGGTGAGGTGATTCGCCCCCCGCCCCGGTCGCCACCGACCAGCGGCTGGAGCGATTCGCTCCAGCCGCGTGTGGCGATCAGGCTCCAAACTTCCCGAATCGTCCGGCATGAGCCATCGCCAGCAGCATCAGGTGCTTGGCGGGAAGGATGCCGAAGCCGCCCCGCAGGCAGTCGCGCTCCGAGAACGCCGCCAGCCCGTCGGGACGGCAGGTATCGGCCACGAGCAGGGTGGGCACGGGGTGCCACGAATGGCTCTTGAGCCGGCTGGGCGTGGAGTGGTCTCCGGTCACGAGGAGCACGTCGGGTCCGAGCTTTTCGATCCGCGGCACCGCCCGATCGAGCTCCTCGATCCGCCGCACCTTCTCGGCGAAATTGCCGTCTTCACCGGTGGAATCGGTGTATTTGAAGTGCAGGAAGAAGAAGTCGTATTCGGCCCAATGCCGGGCCAGTTCATCGATCTGCTCGTCGAGCGACTGCGGCCGGCCCACGAGCGTCATCCCCGCCAGCCGCGCCAGTCCCTTGTACATCGGATAGACGGCGATCGCCGCCGCGCGGAGACCGTAAAGCTCCTGGTAGGAGGGGAGGGCGGGCTTGGCCGCGAACCCCCGCAGCACCAGGCCGTTGGCCTTGGGCTCGGAGGCCAGTATGTCCCG
>Ga0214923_10004720_pt1 | contig 16281 bp, 19 predicted proteins | sample LL1510_MetaG_FD_177993 | JGI IMG/M metagenome (GOLD analysis project Ga0214923, IMG submission 177993) | Freshwater microbial communities from Lake Lanier, Atlanta, Georgia, United States - LL-1510 | ecosystem: Environmental > Aquatic > Freshwater > Lake | place: USA: Georgia | collected...
GGGGGCTCTTTGATCGCAACCGTACAGTTTGGATGGGAGTGGTTGTAGAGATTGGGGGTAAGCGGATTTATTTTGCTGGGGACACTGGCTATAATGATGCGGATTTCAAGGAGATTGGGGAGAGGTTTGGTGGAATGGATCTTTCATTGATTCCGATCGGGGCCTATGCACCTCGGCGTTTTATGAAAAGTGTGCATATCAATCCAGATGATGCAGCGCAGATTCACCAAGAGGTGAAATCGAAGCAAAGTCTAGGAGGACATTGGTGGACATTCCGGCTTTCGGTGGAAGTGGCGGATAGACCGCCCTATGATCTTTATTCAGCGTTAGAAAAGAGAGGGATTGATCCTCTTGCCTTCCGGGTCGTCGAGCCTGGCGATTCCATCAACTGGTAGCTTTGCAGAGAGCTTCTATTTAGCCCCAAAAAGCAGCGCCGATTCCCCCAAAAGCACCCGTGATTAGCGCCGTCGTTAAATCCCTTGCCAATTGGGGGTAATCAGAATGTTGATTACGAGCATTAGTATGCGTATGAGGTGTGCTTCCACTTTCCGTAGGGCTTGGAGGAGGGGTTCGGTTAGTGTCTTGTAAATCACCATGCCTATCAGGTCCGTTTTCACTTTGCGGATTGCTTGGAGGAGGGGGTAGGTTAGTGTCTCCTAAATCACCATGCGTATCAGGTGCGTTTCCACTTTGCGTAGGGCTTGGAGGAGGGGTTGGGTTAGTGTCTCCTAAATCACCATGCGTATCAGGTGCGCTTCCACTTTGCGTAGGGCTTGGAGGAGGGGTCGGGTCAGTGTCTCCAAAATGACCATGCCTATCAGGTCCGTTTTCACTTTGCGTAGGGCTTGGAGAAGGCGGCTCACTCTTTACTGTTAGAACCTCGCCCTCTCTTAAAGTCGAACGGCTTCTTTGGCACGCCAAAAGAGCGATTGAAATCAAAACAATCAAGCTAGAAACAGCTACCAAGCTTATAGAGCCTGTATGCCGTAAAGCTTGTCCGATCGGATGGCCAGCAAGCCCCATTGAACCCACTATCAAGCCAGTTGCAGCCAGAATCAAAAGGGCAATTTTTGTAATCGCTTGTGAGCGATTCTCTCTGCATTTGTCGTGGTGCGCAGATGCGCAAGCAGTTTTCTGAATACAGTGCATTCCAACTATCTCCATTGTCAATCCATATATTTAAATGCCTGTCTAGGAATTATATCAAGCAGAAAAAATTCAATGATTTTTTAATTATATGATTTTGTATACTCATCTTTATGATCATTCTCCTCAACCTCAGGGTCACGCTTTATCGTCTTCTACATTTTGTCCACACAGCCTTTTCTTATTACCCGAAATTTCTCTGGACTGATCTTAGAATGGCCTCTCACTATTTTTTGCGTGGACCTTATAAGTTGACAGAAGAATATGGAGAGACCCCTCTCGCTACTCTCGACAAGATAGCGCGTGAATTTCGCATACTTTCAAAAGATACCGTTTTAGAGTTGGGCTGTGGGACAGGTCGAACCTGCTTGTGGCTTCGCTCTTTTGTCGGTTGCCGTGTGATTGGCGTTGATCACGCAAGAGCTTTGATTCAAAAAGCTCAAAGCTTGGGCTCTTCTGTGGAATTCCGTTGCGAGGATATACTGAAGACAGAGCTCAACGCTAATATTCTCTATTTTTATGGAACTTCATTTCCCGATGATTTTATTAGAAAGTTGACTAAGCGCATCACAGATCAAAAGGTGATCACAGTTAGTTTTCCTCTGCGTGATTATGACAAACGCTTCCGCGTTGAGAAAATAATAAAAGGCAGCTTTCCTTGGGGAAAAACAGAAATTTACTTAAATGTAGTTCAAGAGTAGAGCTGGCGGACAAGATCCTGCTCCATCCGCAGAAGCTGTGCCAAAATCTCGGTCCAATTTTTGAACTCGCGTGTACGCTCTTCAATCGTGCGCGTGCTCTCCTCTCCATCCGTTCTGTGTAAGCTAGATTTGTGCTCAGCCCACGAACGCTCACCTTCGCAAAAGCTAGACTGAACCTGTCCCATCGCCTTGTTCATCTCAGACATCGAGAAGCACATCTTGCTAAGATTGTCGAAGACTTTCGCACGCTTCATGCCCTCAAAACCACTGTAGACCATCTTCAACTTATCCAGGATAAAATCTCCTCCCACGTGACCGATGATCGGCAACGCCCCAGAAAGCACACCCAGTACGCCCGCGCCTACACCTGCGAAGAGAAGCAATTTCGCCTGGCTCTTATACTGTTTGACAACACTCTCCATCCAGACGATTTGGTAGCGCCTTTCTTCCAGCCTTGCAGTGCGCTCCTGATGGTTGTCTTCCACCTCGAGCTTCATCAGCTCGATGAAAAGCAGCATCACATCGAAGTGAGACACACGCACTCCAAAGAATCCCGACAGATCGGAATCTTGCATCATCGTCCGCAAGAAACTTTCAAAATCGTCACTCTTCTCGGGTTGAAAACGCTTCTGTGCTACACGCTCTACTTTCTCTGATCCAACAACCTTGCTATTTTCCACCCTTTTGAAATCGCGCTTTTTATGTGGTGACTGTTCGCGATCCTTATTGACTCTTTGAAAGAGGCTATTTTGAGCAGAAGCATGCTGAAGAGGCTGATCACTCATCATTTGCCTTCTAGAAGTGCCCTTTTCTTCAGCGACTCTACTGTTTTCATGACGCAAACTGTTCATCTGGGAGAGAGGTGTCTCTTGAGATTTAGTCAAGGTTGGCTTGGTAGAAGATTTCATCCCTTCACGAGAGCGTGGTGCTCTATTCTCATTTTCTGAATCGATTTCAAGAGAGCGGTTCGATTCGGCATCGCCTGTAAGTTTTTTAGGATCTGAATGTTGCTTAATATCAGAAGGCTTAACTGTAGCAGTTGTTGTTTGCTCAGATTTTGGTTCAGAGCTCTCTTTCGAATCACTCTTGGAATATTGAGTCGTCTCTCTATTCTCAGACGTTCGCTCTTTACCACCATCTTGCTGTTTCTCCATTCCAAAAGGCCGCTCTAAAACCGGCATTTCAGGCTTAGGGTTGGAAGTGATGATAATCGTTTGTGCAAGGATAGTGACGAGGATCTCTTCGGGAGTGCGCACTTGTTCAGGTTGAGTGAACGGAAGTTGTTGTGTTCGAGCGGTTTCAGTTATCATCGGTTTGCCTTCTGATCAGCTCTAAAGAGCTCTGTTTCGAATTCAAGTAGGTTGGCAAGATCTTCAAAGAGCTTTTCTAGGCGGTGCATGCTGCTCTCGACCATCTCCTGCAAATCTTCACGTCTATGTTTCAGCTCTGCTAATCGGATCTGATGCTGGCGGATCTTTGCCAATCGATTTCTATATTTGTAGTTGCTCACCCCTTCACCAAAGCTGGTTGTCCCATAACCCATCATGATGACCCCACCCATCACCATTTGAGAGGCTTCCATTGCCTGCTTCACCGCAGTAAATCCGCCGAAAACCACTCCCGCACCGCTCAAGATGAAGCAGAGGACCGTGATGCCGATCTGCATCCACATGATCATTGAACGCTTCTGCTCAGGGGTGCCTGGAAGTTTTTCTGCAATCTTCTGCCAAGCTCCAGTCAATTGCATCAGCTGGTTGGTGACCATAATGAGTCCTGCAAACAAAAGCAGAGCTCCTGCAACAACTCCAACTCCCGTCATGATGAGCGCAATGCCTGTCATGATGCCGAGAAAGCTTGTGAACCAAGAGAAAACTTGTGTCGCCACAGACCAGCGCTTCGTCGATTTTTCCTCATCGATTGCCTTCTTCATTTCAGCAAGCCGCTCTACATGTGTCTTGTCCGTCTCTTCCTGGTTGAGACGTATCTGCTGCTTCGTCTGGTAATGAGAGCGAGAGTCGGAGATGAGGCCAATCTTGGTCAAAATGTAGTAGAGCGCAAAAATACCCATCCTCGGTCTTACTAGGAAGGGTTTATCGCGAGAGGGCTCCATTTTTGTGTAAGTGTGAACCTTGGGAATAACGGGAAGGGGAGCTGTCCTTACTCCCTGGCCGCGCAAATCGTCCTCGATCTCGTAGGTCCAATTGCGCTTCCTCTCTTCACCCTGGTCGAGAGAATCGCGCACACGGGCTTCCGCTTGCTGATGGGTTTGATTGCTCACTTCACCCCGTTTGCAAAGAGGGGAGCTCGTTTCACGCTTATGTCCTTTTTCTACTTCTTTGTTGGACGGCAGCGCCGCTTTAGATTGAGAATGCTCACTATGCGGCTTTTGTTGAAACGGTTTGGGTAGGGAAGGCGCTTCACTGCGAGGCAGCATCCGAGGAAGCGATTGGTCAACAGACCTCTCTATCCGCTTTGCAAGGGGAGTCTCATAATCTTTTTGAGTGGCTGGCAAAACGCGCTCTTTGAGAGTAGGAGTTTGCTTAAATCCTGTCTCGGGCCACTTGTGCAGCTGCTCTCTTATTTCCGTTAACTTCGAGGAATATTCTTTTTTCTCACTACAGGAGAAATCACGCTCTTTCCCTTTGATTCTGCCCTCTTGGTTATCTTTAGGACGTTCGGGCTCAAGATCAACGCCCACCTCACCCATTGCCCAGGAGGGAATGGCTAACATGGTTGCAGCTCCTTGGCTAATTCGATAGCAATCAAAGCTTCCTTCTCGTTGCCAATCGCTTTGTAACAATCATGGGCATAGAGGTGAGGCGCGGGATTAGTATGATCTAAAAGAGTGACCACAGCATAAGCTTGGAGCGCCTTTTCAAAACGCTGTAAAAGCTGTAGGCAAGCTCCAAGGCCCATCCAAAAGCGTGGCTGATAGGGATCTAAAATGATGAGGAAGCGAAATCCATTAGAAGCTGCTTTAAATTCATCATCAGCATAGAGAGTGTAGGCTTCTGCATAGAGCTCTTCCATTTCATCATCAGGGATATCAAAGGCAAGCTTCAATGTTTCACTTTTCAGCAGTTTGTTCGGGATGAAGTCCTCGAGATAGGCATCTAAATCGTCAGGGAAGGGATTGTCTTCGCCCCGCATCTTGCCAACTCTTGCGATAACCTCTTCTATCTTGCTCACTATGGCCTCATGTTATGGATGATGGTGTCGATGACCTCTTTCAGCAATTTCAGGACGTTAGAGCGTGCTTGGTGGCATTGAGAAGCCTCTTGTAGATAGCGTTGCATATCGGTTCTCTCCAACTGAGTGATCTTCTCCATGCTATCCTTGCGCATCTGGATATTCTCTTTTAGTAGATGCTTCTCACTCTCTTCCCATTTGTACTTGCCTTCAGGAAGGTCGACGCCGATTTCGCGTGCACGATCGACCAATTCTTTCATCTGAGGATCATTGCTCCAATCGATCGCCTTCCCAGCATTGTTGATTTTCGCCATCAAAAGACTCAGTGTATCGATCTTGTCTGTACGGTCTTTAATCTTGATGTAGAGCTGGTGTGCTTCAGCTTCTGCTTGGCCAAGGATGCGTGCCATCAACGCCATGAACTTGACGTAGATGTTATCGATCGACTCTAAGTTCACTGTCTCATTGGTTGAGGTTGTTGAAACCTTTTTGCCGAGAACTTTGTTGATCGAGGTATGAGGCTGCTTCTTCTTCTGATCACCTGGCTGTTGATCCCGCTTTTGACCGCCACCCGCTTCACGCTCTTCGACCCTTAAGGCATTGCTATTCTTCTCAACATTTCTCTGGGCAGTAGGAGGAGTGGCAATTTGCACTGTCGCTGCTTGATTCACTGGCACAAGAGGCTCAGCCTGCTTCGCAGCTGCACTATTCATAGCGCTGGCTAAGGAGAAAAGGGAGCGGTGAACTTCTGGTTTTTGTGCCGCCATTTTGGCAACATCAGCTTTTCTACTTCCTCCGACTGGCTCGCGATTGTTCTGTTGAGATTCGTCTTGCAGCTCCCTTAGCATGACATGGATATCATCCATCAACTGGATTTGATCAGGGGGAATGTGGGAGAAGGTTTTTCCCTCTGGCATCTTTGCGTCTGCGATCATCTTTGGAAGGGCTGGAGCTAGCTCAAAGAGGTGATTGAGCATCTCATTACTGGGAAGGAGAGTGACGATATGCAGGCCTAATTCACCTTCGACAGAAGGGGGCATCACGCCGAGTGGAGCGATTTCTCCCTCCATGCCCATCGTTGGCATTTGTAGGACAGTGGATGTCATCATTTTCTCCTTAAGAATTTTCTAGAGAATAGAGGGTACACCTTCGCGGATTTTATCGCAAATAGAGGTAAGTAAGTAGAAAAGTTTATCTTGGAATATATATAATTTATTTTATTAAACGAGAGATTGACCAGAATTGTCATGGTAGGGCAGAATCGTCCCTCCATCTGCCCAGGTGGTGAAATTGGTAGACACGCCAGATTTAGGTTCTGGTGCCGTGAGGTGTGTAGGTTCGAGTCCTATCCTGGGCAATTGGTTTCTTTGAGTTTTGTGGGCCCTGGTGGTGAAATTGGTAGACACGCTAGCTTCAGGTGTTAGAGCTCTCACGGGCATGTAGGTTCGAGTCCTATCCAGGGCACATCTCGGGAAACATTTTCAGAAATAGGCATGTTTCCGGTTTTTTCTTTCAGAATATGTTTTAGATCAGATTTCTCCCTATTGGATAACTTTTATCACTTGCGTATCTCGCATTTGGATGTCATTGGCATTTGATTGTCCTAACATATTTTTGCCAAGCCAGATTTGCATGGTGACATTGCCGGAGTTTGCAGACTGCGATTGCATGCGTCGTAATGCCACCTTTGCCTGTTGCTGTCTCTTTTTTAGACTGTCGGAAAATCTAGCCTATAAGGTGTCGCGGCAGCATTCCAAGACGGTTGCTATTTCATCGCCAGCACAACGAATACTGGCAAGCTTTTCGACCATTTCTGGTTGAATGTCCTTTTGAGGTCGTCCGATTTGCTTGCTTGTTTTTCTAATTTTACCCAACAATCTCTCTATCCTCATGTTGTTCTTATGCTTTTTTTGCCTCCTTATAGTCCCGATTTGAATCCAATTGAAAAATTTTGGGCGTGGTTTAAGTCAAAAGTGCGATCTGTTATTCAACATTTCAACACTCTATCTGAAGCTATCGATCATGTATTTTCAATGTAAACATCAAAAGTTAATTTGCTATAATTAATCTCATGGGAGGATTGCTTGCGTATAGTCTACAATCAAAAAAAACACAACTAAACGTAGGCAAGCGTTGTCAGCTCTCGGTTTTCTAAAAATCTAAAGCCGAGCTCGCGTTAGATAAATCTTCTCTAGGTTGAAGAAGCCGAACCTCTAGGAAAGACTGAAGCTCGTAAAGTTTCTTCATTCCTTCAATGAATGGGTTCGAGAACGCTCCGGTGCTAGGCACTTTTATAGAAAAATTTTGAGGAGATTTTTCACTGGCAAAGATCTAGATGAAGATTGCAAACAAAGCGCTTATCTATGCCAGGGCAGCATTTTTCTTGATATCAAGATTTAGAAAGAAATCGCTGGAAAATGCCTTGAGCAGATGAGATTTTTACAAAGCTTTTTCGAAGGGTCCTCTAGCGCTCGATTTCAGCAACTACAGCCTAATCAATAAATTATTTGGATTTTTGATCTTCCACTTTCTTTTTCCAATCGGGGAAAACAGCATCTGCTTGCTCTTTTGACATAAAACCATTAAGCATTGTGTAGCTTGCAAATTTTCTGACAAGGCATGCGAGAAGGAAGCTTCCACCTATTGCAAGAATAGTCCAAAACATATACACCTCATTATCAGTAATTTACCATATCATCTGCCTAAAAAAAATACAATGGATTTACTATATCATCTGTATCAAAAAAAATATACTGATTTAGCTATACTAGCAGCAATACCATCTAACAATACCTTGCCCTTTCTTCGATTGATCTTCTGGAGAGCTTCCTCAAGATATGCTATCGATGAGATAATCTGCTCGATTCGAGGATTTAAACTTCATGATCATAGAAAAGATTCTTGTAAACCAGTCGGCTGGAAATTGAAAAGAGAGGGTTTTATTAATCGATCTTTTGACGAGAAGCCACCCACCTTCTTAAACAGATCGAATCGTAGGTTGCAAATAGCGACAGCACAATAATCCCGACTACTCCAGGAACACTCACCCAGAAGAGGTTAGGATCGACAAAAATGAGAATCGAAACGCCCGCCACTGCATTCAGCGTGCCATGAAAAATCGCTGGATAGATCACAGGCAGATTGCGCGCTCTATAAGCACAGAGCAAAGGAGATAGCGCCATACAGAATAGAACCATCATACCGACGCCTAAATAGGGCATATCAGGATAATTTAAGCCAAAAAGAACAACAAGTGGTGCATGCCAAAGTCCCCACAACAGGCCGATCAATAACGAAGCCTTCAGAAAACCACGACCCTTCCACTTCTCCCACAGATATCCTCTCCACATCAACTCTTCTCCAAGCGCAGCCACCATATTGACTGATACCCCAGCCAAAATCGCGATTAAAGAAAAATAAACAGAGGCAACTACGATGAAAAGCGCGGAAGGCAATGATCGAAAGAGAGGCGGCAAAGAATAGCGAATTTGATCAAATCCCGCATATTCTGCAAAAGGAAGACTCGCCAATGAGATCACAAACACAACCAAAAGAGCTTTTAAACAAACCTTCAAAAATCTCCAAGTTGGCTTTGCAAGAATAGGAATCTTTAATCCCTCATTCTTTGCAAAAATGAGAGCTAGCACTCCAGGTAGCCACATCAGTACAAAGCCAAAGGCCACAAAAGGAATGTGCACCTGTCCATATAGTGTGTAAAGGATCACAAAAAGGCCAGTCAGTCCATAGAGCAAAGCATACTTCATCTTTTAAATAACCAGAGTACAAGGTTTATGATCACTGTCAGAAACAGACTTAACAAAAGAGAGGTGATTAAAGGAAGATAAAGAACAAATTTCTCGCTCCCAAACTTCATATCTCCCGGAAATTTTCCAAGCGGTAGGCCAATTTTCGCCCCACCCCAAATCAATGTTCCGAGAAGCGAAACCCCTAAACCAAAGAATAGGAGCCACTTGCCAATTGCTAAACTATCCATTGCTTCACAGAATTATCTCACTTAAAAAAAATGTCAACTGATAATTTATTCTCGCACTATAATTAAAAAAATCACTATAATTAAAACTGGTTCAGGTCATCAAGAGAGGGAGCTCGATGAAGATTATCAGACGTACACTATTAACTATCCTTGTAACGCTCCCAGCGCTTCAATTTGCTCAAGCGCAAGTGGAAGTTTATGAAAGCGAATTTGTTGAAGAGTCTAACAATCATATATATAGAGAAGAATATCCTCGACCTTATGATGAGGAATTCGCAGAAGAAGGCAATCCATATATCGAAATAGATGGGCTCCAGCGCGATGAATTCATTGAAGAATCGAATCGGGGTGAAGAGTATGAAGATGAAGAACATCCTGTTTCAACACAAGATGAGATTAATCGTGGGGGAGTTGGAAGAGTTTATGTCTATTATGGGACAGGAAGACCCAGAGCCTACTACAATCGCCGATACTATTACCACAGAAAAGGGTACCCCTATGGCCCTTACTACTATCGCTATTACTACTACCCCTATCAGCGCTCTCCTCGTTACTACCAGAGAGGTTGGTAGATGAAGAATGCGGCATCGATTTTAGGGATTATTGGGCTTGCACTACTATTCGTAGCGGCACCCTTTTGCGGAGGAAATGTGATACGCATTGAAACCGCCGGATCTGCTGTTAAGGCCCATCCTGCTACCTATCAATATAGTTACCGCTATTATCGGCCTGTGAAGGAGGCGGGTAGTCGCCAATGCTATTGGTACTACTCAAATGGCTCCTATGTTTACGTATGCCGTTAAACTTCTGTCCTGGTAGTATGCAAAACCGCCCTTTCAAGATTCTCTATGCGCTTTAAAGCCTGTTGAAGTTGGTTTGCTAAATCAGCGTGCTGTGCGTTAGTTGGGCTATCAAATGTAGCAATCTGATTTTTGAGTAACTCGTCTGTTGGTATTTCTCGAGATACGACAAATTTTGCAGCCTGGATCAGAACATTCAGGTTTCCTTGGGGACTGATATGAAGACTGATTGCCTCTTCAACGACCTCTTGTCTTGTTAAAATCTCACGAGCAATGTTTTCCCACTCCGCCTTTTGCTCCCCTGCGGAAATAATGTAGTTTTCTATCAAACAGTTGCTTGCTGATCTATAAGATTGGTTGATAGCTCCAACTAGATTCTGTCTATTGTCCCTGTGAGAAGCTTCAATCGAAGTAAGGCAAGTTCCTGAGCCATTTGCAGTTCCTGCAATCAGTCCACCTAAAAATGCAAGAGCTGTCTTACTCCCTACAGATGCTAATCCCACCATCACGGAAGCTGCACCAAGAGAAGCTCCAGCACAAACTGCAGAGCATGCCAATGGCGAATAGGAACAGACATTGGGGCATTCTCTCGAAGGTATGGAAAATCTACTCTTGACTAATCCTGAGGTCTGCTCGCTTGTGAAAGGAGATAGACCCTTTCGGAACTCTGCAAGAAAAATAAGTAGCGCTTTCAGATCAGTTTCTGAAGGAGCAAATTGCCTAGATTGTTCCGATCTGCTTGGACAAAAATTAATCGGCTGAGTTCTTAATGGAAACATAATTCCCTCTAATATTATATGGTATTTATTATAACAGATTTGATGTTATAAATATAATTATTTGGTTTTTTAGCTGAGCCCAGTTAAGCATTTTTTCTATGTTGGCTCTATAACCCTCTATCTATATTGAGTAATTCTAATAAAAAAATTAATATGTAAGTTTCAGCGAGGCTGTCACTGCTGGATAGGGATCAAATGTGCGCCCAGTACCGTTATGGAAGACAACTACAGGCTGCGATAGCCCGACTTCAAACTTTGGTGTCACCCGGCTAGAGCCCTTCGGCAGTTCTATTCCCAAAACTCCCTCAACAGTCATCGCTTCGGCTGTACTAAACCGCCCACCTTTATAATCGATGAAGCTCCCGATGCCCGGTCCAACCCCTACATAAACATGTTCATTCAAATTTTTAGTAAGCATTACGCGCCCCCCTACATACTGTTGGAGTGAGGGTGTGATTCTATGAGAAAGAGAGAGGTCGACAGAGCCTTTGTAGGTCTCTACACGTTTTCCTAAACTCATGTAGGTGCATTTTTTCTTCGGTTGGAGGGGCATCGTTCCTGCCCCAACATCGAAATAGGTCTCAGAAGGAGCTGCAAAGCCCACAGTAAAAAGAAGGAGAATTAAGAGAAAATACTGCTTCATAAAGTATAATATTATACTTTATAAGTAACCTAAAGTCAATGTGTTACAACTAATTATGTATTGTGATTTATTTTTTAATAAAGTGGGGAAAAATGAATGTCGCAGAGAGAAAAGCAAACAAGGTGAGATTGCAACCCACCTTGTTTTCATTCTAGAAGCCCCTTCCGTCGCTGTTGCCTGCTATTGTGAGGAATAGAGCTATTGCAGGTGTACTGATCATGGCAGCCGCTCCTGCACGCGGAATAGACAATTTACCAGTCTGTCCCAAAATACCGCAGACAAACATCGTGATCAGACCCGCTGTTACCAGGGTGATCGCCCCGTAGTATAGTTTTTTATCAACGCAACTTGTATTAATGTTAGAAGCCACTTTTTGCCCCCTTTATTGATTATAGATTGCTTTTATTATAAATGAATAATTACATGAAGTAAATACATAAAAATGTATTATATAGGTTCTGGCTCATAGACCGGGCGGACTTCAAAGCCACACTCGCGAATCGCAAGGAGGACATTCAGGATCGGCTCCCAGCGCGCCTCGCGATCAATTTTTAAAAGAATTTGTGTGCGAAGCTTGTCTTCAGGGAGTAGCCCTTTAGCATATTGGCTTTCAAGTTCTGCAGCGATCTCGGCAGCAGTCTGCATCGGGTGATCACGTACTTCTGTGATCCACTTGTATGACCCGTTTTCAGCGACAGAAATATTGATCAGTTTGAAATCTTGAGCTTGGTTTAAAGAGGAGCTGCCCTCGTGATGCGACTGCACAAGGTCGATGTCGGTATCTCTCATCACAATGCGAGAAACGGCTAGACTTGCGAAAATGGCCATCATCAAAAAAAGGAAGTCTAGCATCGGTGCCATCGTGAAGCCGCCCTGAGATTTTAACTCCTCCTGGGGGACGTAGCTCATGATGCCTCAATCAAGTTGCCCAAAGAGAGCGTCTCGTTCTCTATGGTGTTCAAAAGATGTACAACGCGGAATTTGAGTGTTGCATAGAAAATCGTGGCGAAAATCGCGACGATCAAGCCCGCAACAGTTGTTCCCACAGCAATGCCGAGACCATCGAAAATGGAAGCTAAGGTATCTGGGCTCCGGTTGACATCATAGAAGGCGGTGAAGAGGCCTAGCACTGTCCCCAAAAGTCCCAGCATCGGCGCAATCATCGCAACATCATTGAGTAGAGAAAGTCTCTGCCAAAGTGCCACACCACAACGCTTGCCTTCTGTCTGCATCGCCTCTACCATCACTTGGTGGCCATGGTTGCGCGAAGCGATTGCCGAAGCGAGAATACTCGCGGTATAGTGGCTCTCTGCTTGGCATTGAGCATAGGCCTTCTCATAATCCTTTTTTTGGAGCTCCTCACGCATGCTGCGTAGAAAATAGGCTGGCATCATCGTTGTCACACGGAGCGTCATGAAGCTATAGAGCCAAATCACAAAGGAAAAGAGCGAAAGAGCGATCATCACAGTATAGATGATCGGGCAAGAGGAAAATAAAGCTTTGAGGTCGAGTTTAGTGTTCTCCTGAGCTAGCAAGGGGGTTGAAGCTAAAAGAGAAAGAATGCAAAGGGTTTTCTTCACGTATAATACCTCATAGTTGAATTTAGAGATTACAGTAGCTGGTCATTATTTCCAAGGGTTGGTATACTCCTTGGCCGGTGAACCTATTCCAATAATTGAAAAATATGCTTTGTGAGTCTTTTTTCGCATCTTTTGCAGCCGCTTCTCAGCCTATTTTTCAAAGTATGTCCTTCGAATCAGCTCTAAAATCCCTCAAAAATCATATTTTTCAATTAGTGGGATGGGTTTATGGGTGATCTTAAGGTCTCTATCGAGTTTTGTTCAGGTAATGGGGATTGGATCGTAGAGAAAGCACTTTTAGAGCCAGAGCGCCATTTTGTAGCTGTAGAGCTGCGCTATGACCGCGTGCAAAAGATCGAAAAGAGGGTCAGAAATAGGGGAGTGAAGAACTTGACTGTTGTCCGTGGTGAGGCCTATCTCTTTGTGAAAGAGTCTGTTCGTGATCGATCGGTAGAGGATGTTTTCATCAACTTTCCCGATCCCTGGCCCAAAAGGAGACATGCCAAACATCGGTTGATTCAAGAGCCATTTTTAAATGAACTTGCCCGTGTGATGACAGGTTCCTTGACATTAGCAACCGATGATGCGAACTATATGAATGAAGCGCTTCGCCTATTAGATAGACATCCCGATTTTGAAGGGGGAAGATGTCAAATTGAGGGATATGGCACCTCATATTTTGATGCGCTTTGGAGAGAAAAAGGAAAGGAGATTTTCTATGCTACCTATCGCAGGCAGCCTGCCCAAGATTGAAAGAGTTTACAACGGCTATGAGCAGCATTTCACTATTCCCCCTCACAAACGGGTGATTGTCGATCTTAGAGGAGATCAATTTTCCATTCCTCAAGAGCGGGCAATTCTCTGGGAGTTGCATTGGGATGATTTTGATCGAGATAAAGTCTTGGCTTTTATTGAGAAATTGCTGATTCCTCTGCGCTCTAAAAGTGTAGGTGTGATCATTGACCATTGTGAGATGGGTCAAAAGAGACCTTGGCGTGAGCTCCTCGCTCTTTTGCCTGAAGAAATCCCAGCATTCTTGCATTTAGAGGGGGGTAACCTCACTCTTTTCCCTTTTGAGCTTTTGGATTTTGTACACATCATTTGGGATTCTCCCTACCCCTATGCTCTACCAGTCCTGAATTCTAATTTGCAGTTTTCTCCCTCAAAGAGATTGTCAAAGGCGCTTGTGCTGCCACCAAAGGGCCAGAGCTTTGAGTTGGTCGAAGAGGCGATTGAAGAGCGTGTCATCGCAGAAGAGCGTCTCATCTACGATTGGGATGGCGTCGATGAGTTGACGATTTTGCCAGAAACACTATCGCCACAAGGAGCGCGTATGGTTCAAGGATTTGCAGCAACTGGCGGCCTGATCAAAGAGTTTCGACGTGGCGCAAAAACGCTTCTGCCTCAGGAAACTTAGTCGCTTTTTTGCCCGCTCTTTTGGCTGAAAACTGATCGATGATTTTGTTTGCAAGCACTTTGCCGAGCTGGACACCTTCTTGGTCAAAACTGTTGATATTCCAGCAAAAACCTTGGAAGGCAATTTTGTGTTCATAGTAGGCCATGAGTGAGCCCAATGTGAAAGGGTCTAATCTTTTTGCGATCAAAATGCTGCTTGGTCTGTTGCCTGGGAAGACTTTGTTGGGATTGTCGCTTCTCTCTCCCTTAGCCAAAGCAATCGCTTGAGCGAAGAGATTAGAGAGTAATTTTTCTTGAGAAGTAGATCCTTGTATATTGAGATCTTCCCCATACTGTGACTGTTGGAAGCCGATGAATTCGATCGGCACGACGTTGGTCCCTTGATGGATCAATTGGTAGAAGCTGTGTTGGCCATTTGTGCCAGGTTCGCCCCAAACGATCGGGCCTGTATCAAAATCGACAGGGTGGCCATCGCGATCGATGCGCTTACCATTGGATTCCATATCGCATTGCTGCAAATGGGCAGGGAAGCGAGCTAGTGCATTGGAATAGGGAAGAACAGCAAGAGTGGGGTAGTGCAAGAAGTTGCGGTTCCAAATACCCAACATGGCAGAGAGCATCGGCAGGTTCTGATGGATGTCTTTGTTGAGAGCAATACGATCCATCTCATGAGCACCTTTCAAGATATTCATGAACTGCTCGAAGCCGATCGTAAAGGCAAGTGTAACTGCTCCCACCATGGAAGTCACTGAGTAACGTCCTCCAATGAAATCCCACATATAGAATGAAGCCAAATAGCGATCGGGATTGTCCATGGGGCTCTTTTCGCCCGTCACAGCGATGAAATGCTCTTTAGGATTGCAGCCAGCTCTTTCAAAGTAGCTCCGGACTAGAGCTTCATTGGTCACAGTCTCCAAAGTGGAGCCAGACTTTGAAACCACCACAACTAAAGTCTTTTTGGGATCTACAAGGCGCATCACACCTGCTGCATCATCTGGATCGACGTTAGAGATAAAATGAGCGCGTCGATTGTGTTTGGCAAAGGCTGCCGTCGCAATCGAGAAAGCCGCCGGGCCTAAGAAGGAGCCCCCGATGCCCACTTGAATGATGTCAGTAAATTGGTTTTTCTTATCGATTTGCTGTAGAAAATCACGCAGCTTGTCGCACTCTTTTTTGGCAGCCTTGCTTGCTTTAGTCGCTCCTTCTCCTTCGTTGGGATGGAGAAAGAAGTCGCGCATCGCAGTATGGAGCACCTCTCTCTCTTCGCTGGGATAGCCGTTGATCTTGTTCATGACATCACCGCGTTGCATGGCAGCCATCTTTTCAGGCAGGTGAGCCTCATTAGCCAATTCTTTCAAAGCTTGTAATACGTCATCATTAACACGTTCAGTTGCATAGAGAAGCTTGAACTCACCTGCCTGAGCACAATAGCGCTCGATTCTTTCTGGCGATAGGTTTCCTTCGACCGTGAGATCATGAGGATGGGTAGCAAGTCCCTTCAAAATATGCACAGATTTATATTGGCGGTAGTTGTTGTGAGTCGCTTGGGCCATGAATGCTCCTTTTTTTAGAACTCATCTCAAATATCGAATTTGACGTCTAGTTCAAAATGCTAAATTGATAGTTAATATCATTTGCAAGAAATAAGTTCACAAATGAGAATGATTTATAGCCAGTTCAGTAGACATCTTGCATCACAAAATTTTCGTGCCCGTGCCGGTGCTCGACCTATCTACGTATCATTTTGATCAACATCGATCAAAATTACCTCTACTGCACCACCACTATCCAATAAAACCTTTTTTCCTGGCAAAGCGAACGTCTTATCTCGAACCAATACTTCTTCTATCCATTTGCCATTTCTATAACAGGCACTTTCACTAAGGCCATAACTCTGACCAAAAATAGGTTCTCTATTCTCTCAAATATTCCAATGTCATAAGCAATTTATCCTGAGGGTTCAGATGCGAAGGCTTCAAACCTTTTTTCATGCGTTGATGCTCCGCCGCTTGGACCCTACTCACCATGAAAAA
>Ga0214923_10004721_pt1 | contig 16280 bp, 15 predicted proteins | sample LL1510_MetaG_FD_177993 | JGI IMG/M metagenome (GOLD analysis project Ga0214923, IMG submission 177993) | Freshwater microbial communities from Lake Lanier, Atlanta, Georgia, United States - LL-1510 | ecosystem: Environmental > Aquatic > Freshwater > Lake | place: USA: Georgia | collected...
GCTCACTTAAAATCAATTCCATCTCCCACACGAATGCCGGACAGTGATCGGGGAAAGGTTCTGTATCAAAATCGATGCGCGGTGTGTCATGGTGACAGTGGGTTAGGCATCCAGGCCGCTGATTTTGATTCCGGTGGCGGATATGTTGTGCCTCCGATTGCGGGTACCGATTCATTCACGGATGGCGGTCATTTAGCCAATGAAGTGATATTTGCCAGGTTTATCTGGGGGTATATGCCTAAAGGAGCCACTCCCAAAAATCCGCAATTGAAGGTAATGGATGCCTATGACATCGCCCGTTACGTGTCCCGGATGGAGCGAAAGAAAGATCCTAACCGATCCAAATATTATCCGAGTGCCGCGTATCCTGAACCCACAGTTCGTTAAACGATGGTCGAGAGCGTGGGGCGGCTATTGGCTTGGGCACTTAGATTTGTCTCCATCCCAAGTGGATGATTGTATCGCTGCGGTTGGCGTTGTCAGCCGCGCCTCATGATGTTTAGAACGAAATAGTGGCACTCAGTTCCCATCCAACGCTGTTACCTGCATAGGTATACTCGCCATTTGGATCTCCCCAATACAGATAGGCAGTTGTTGACAATAAGGTGTGAACGATGGGGGAAAATGATACGGCGAGGCTACTAATTCGACTGTTGTCGGTAAGGTTTGCAATCGTGTTGATTCCGGCAGATGAATCGTTGAATGGGAACTCATGGATGGTCAAAAATGTTGCCCCATACCATTGCGCCATTCGGTTCGGAGCGTATAATCCATTTGAAAATATAATAGGAATGACGCTGGGATTTGTGAACGGGGACTGGGTATACCCCGTACTGTTGTAATACAATTCGGCACTTAGTCCAATCCGTTCCGATAGGTCCCAATCCCATGTTTTTGTGATCGTAATGGCTGATCGATTCACCCACTGATTACGTATCGTCTCACTCCGAGCGGTAATTCCGTCCCATGTAATATGCGCCCCGTTTTCTCCGTCGGAAAACGCGCTTTCTCCAACGATATCCAGACCGAGCCATCGCGTGGAAAAATCAATTCCAATGGTTGAAACTGAATTAGGTTTGACCCATCCAGATAGTCCAATTTCGCTATTCCCAACCATAAATTCGTGTTTGGCCGCTAGGCTGAGCTGATTGATTTTGGTAACGTTTTCCTGATTAACGAACAGGGTCGTATTTTGATTGTTCGTACCGGGCAACAGCAGCCGGGTGCCATATATTCCATCCCGATATCGATTCAATTGGAAAAAATCCCGGTGATCGATACTGATTAGATCCGTTGGATTCCAAAAATAGCACCGGCCCCATTGGATGACTTGTTTTCCGGTTCGTAGGTAAATTGCTCGGTTATAGTTGATGTCAACGAACAATTCGCGGACGGTCGCTAACATGGTTTGTGTGGGACTTCCGGAGGCTAGTTGCGATATTTCGAGATCGATAAATAACTTTGCTCCGCGTTGTAATCGACTGTCGAGAAAGAAATTAGCTTGGGTATAGCCGGCTATTGCACCATCACTCATCGCGGATTGACGAGTCCAGTATGTCGTATTCCGACTCAATATACTACCAGAGAAGGTGGTGGATTCGTGGTCGAAGGGCTCGATGGTCTCGCTCGACTGTATCGAAACAATGGACGATTCGCCTTGGAATAAGCTCGATTCGTCGACCGATTCCCCGGTAATTGGCGTGGTTGTTCCGACGCCGACTAGGCCGACGAGTATGACCCACCCGATATGCCGAATCATTTACTTAGATTTTCTAGATACGCTTTTGAAAATACGCTCGCATCGATTGGTTTTAATGACACCTCGGACAGCGACATTACGGTTTTATTGCCTTTTTCGAATTCATCGATAAATAGCGCCCGATTGACGATAAAATGGTTGTCGATGCTGGCGTAGCTAAGGTAGTAGTTGGTGGCCATTAACGTACCCGACAGGGAATAGGACTCTTCTTTTAGTGGCAACCCATTGTCTTGACGGACCCAGTAAACCTTTTTTGGGTATTTGACCGTTGATGATTTGGCTTTGATTTCAAATTTATAGGCGGGGATTCGACCTAACGTTTCTTTTTTTATAGCATCGAGACCCTCTTTAGCTGGTTTATAAAGTTCAATGAGTTTTTTTTGTTCAAAATCACCCGCGTTTGCATCAGTACCGCCAATACTTTCGTCGCGATTAATGTGTTGGAATGTTCGTGTATTTTTCCGATACATCCAGAAATTATCGCCGGATTTAAGATACCCGTTCCCCTTGTCGATTTCGGGAGCCATCATGACGATTAGAAATGCATCGGCCGTATCACGACGTCGATATACCATTTCGAGGACACGGGTTCCTTGATTTACGCGTTGCTGGGTAAGTTGAACCCGGGCGGTAATGTCACTGTTTAATTCCATTGCGGAATCAATTTTTGACATTAATTCAGTGACCGTTTGCGCGTATGTCGGGAGTCCGTAACCGATGACACACATGATGATTATGAGCCGACGTATATAATTCATGAGATTATCCTTCTGAGTGACTAAGTGCGGCGACACATTCTAATTTGGCGGCGGCACGTGCTGGAAAATAAGTAGTTAAAATAACAATAAAACTGATTAAGCTGATGTTAATAATGACCGTATCCCATCGCGTGAGAAAATACAGATGATGGTTGACTAAAAAAATTCCGATGGGCGTTGTAGTGACAATTGGAATTAATGAGAGGATGCGCATCACCCCGATCGCCAAAATGTACCCGCTCATTGTTGAAAATACAGCTAAAAACAATGACTCGTATAGGAATAGGTTTACGATATCGCGCGGTTGCATCCCAATGGCGCGCATCGTCCCAATTTCCCGTGTTCGCTCTCGGATATTCATTCTCAGACTGTTAACAATGCCAATTAATATAATGACGAATAATAATGCGACGGCTGAGTAGGTGATTGTCCGGAGAGCGGCGTCGAATGTTAATACATTGCTGGCCGTCTCTTCCATCGTTCGGACATCTAAAACCGCATTTTTAAGTTTTAGTCGACCAAGATCTTGATTTTTCTTTTTCAGTTCTTCGGATGTGTGAGACCGATCTTGTAAGATCCATTCAGGAACTAATAATCCGCTTAAACATGGAATGATTGGTGCGGAAGATGACGTGAGCCGGGGCAAGTGTGCGTAATATGCCCCAAAAAAAATTTCGGGGTGAATCAATATCACCGATTGTGGAATTTCATCGTCACGGGGTTCGAACAATCCCGTGACAACGACATCCAAAGATGCGGTAGTATTCGAACGAAATAAGGGATATGTTATGGTGACTTGGCTACCGACAGTAATTCCATGGTCAATGGCAAACGCCCGACCCATCAGGACTGTTTTTTTGGTAAGGGCATGATTACCATCCACTACTTTAATTTTTGAATTTAACGATGCAACGGCACTAACGTCAGATTTAAAACTACTGACCCAAACCGGAGCAGATTGAATGGATCCCTGGATCCACGCGGGTGGGCTGGTTAATGCACGGTGAAGGCGATCCGCCTGACGTCGCGCTGTAGACGGGTTTTCTAGAATGATTTGTAATGATCCGGACTCGGATTGTTGGTAGCCAAGCATAGTTTTGAGGTCAGTCAGTCGAGCATAGGACGCCATTTCCAAAAACATATTCGTTGATTTTACAATTGCAACGACGTTCATGATGACACTTTGTTGCTGTCCATTTATGGTCCGCAATCGAACGCGTAAGGTATCGCCGACCTTTAGACGAAGATAACGCGCTTTGGATTCTGAGATCACAATGGGATTGCGTATATCCCGATTATTAAAGGTGTCCAAATCGCCATTAACTACGTCATATTGAGTAAATAAACTATTGTTTTTTTCTGGCACACCAACCATCAGAATGTTATCGCTTTTTCCATTACCGATACCTCGACCGAATACAGCGACGCCTTCCCGAATTTCTTTGATTCCCGTGATGTGTCGTTCAATGAGTTGTTTCATGAGTTCCGGGCGCCGGTGGACGGAATAATATTGGCTCCCATTTTCAGACATGTTCAGCTCGATATGGCCAGTCATATAGACTATTACCCGATTGAATAACGTGTCGGTAATCCCCGCCACAAAGGATGTCGCCACAATCAAGGTCATGGTCCCAAATGCAATTGCAGCACCCAGTAAAAGGTTTTTTCGACGTTGACGAATCAAATTACGAAAACTGAGTAATGGAATAGTTGGGTTCATCGCTTAGTCTCTTGAAATGGCATCATTGGGCGATATTCGACGCGCAATGTATATCGGGTATATGACAGCGACCACGGTGACAACCCCCAGTTGGAGAAGTCCCAATCCTATGTCAGTTGCCGTAATCATTGGCCGAAACACGGGGCCCCCAAAAAATAGTTCCACCAGACGATTCGATGTGCGAATCGTCATGTGCTGCAGACCACCAATTGAAATAACGCCAACTCCAATACCTAATCCCCCAAAAATGATTGACAGAAACGATGTTTCGGCGACGAACATTAGCGATACAAATCGACGTTGCGCCCCAATGGCTCTCATCATTCCGATCTCTGACACGCGTTCCATGGCGGCCAAGCTCAGTGTGTTCGTGATCACAATAATGGCTACTAGGAAGACAATCGTTACGAATCCAAACAGTACGGCTCGCATTAAGAATGCCATTTGAGCGACTTGGCCAAGTGCGGCCTTCCACGTGATGGCACGCGCCGGTAAGTTGTGACTGGATAGATCGTGATTAATCTCATGGACTACCGACTCGATCGCGTCTGGGGTATCAATCTTCACTAGAATTAAATTGTATCCTGATTTTACGCGCTCAGTTTGGGGCGGGGGGATGTCGGCGATTGCGTCATGGGAAGGAGGCGTGCCGCCGAACAGGATATCATCCAAATGGGTATAATTGGCTAATAACTCGCGATCTTTCGCCGAGATTTTGGCGGATGGGACCGGTTGGTAATAGCCGTTACATTCGTTGTAACTATCGATATCGATAATACTAAAATACCCCCATAGTTGGTTGAATGCCGGGTAGGAAATAATAGCATTTACCGTTGAAATGATATCCAGACTGGTATCTCGATCCGAATACCCCATAAAGATTATTTCAGATTTTATCGTGACGGTGTTAGGTGTTATTCCGGCCGGTAAGTTGGCCGTCACTACTGTTTCCCCTTTCGGAACAGGCCACGTATTCGAAAACGTCAGTAGCTCGTCCCGACTTTTTGTCGACAGCAGCAGCCCTCTCGTGTTGCCCGTGGGTAAGTGGCCTTCGACAACGGATATTCCATCAGGGAAAGCACGGTAGTAGTCGTTAAAGCGAACTCCGAGTAACATTTGAAAATAGGGCTCACCGTCCTCATTGAGCACAAATACGATCCCCTTCGCGACGGGTAGGGCGACACGTACGTTATTGTTTTGAGTTACAACCCGTAGCACCTCATCCAGTTGATTAATTGATTCGACTGCTTCGCCCATCGGGATAAAAAATACATTTTCTTTAATTTGATCGGATGAAATAACCACGATGTCGCCGCAAAGCTGTTGCCGAAAATGCAGTGCCAAGCCGGTATCGAGTCCTGAAATGACGGCGTTTCCGATAGTCATGATTAGGGTTCCGATAAACAGGATGCTGCCGATCACCAACGATTTTCCTCGGTGACGAAGTAGGTTTCGAACCGATAGGTGGAACAACATCCTCACGAATCGTGCACTTTTCCGTCTTTTATTTTGATGATCCGTTGAGCATATTGTAATACTTCGGGATCATGAGTAGAAAAAATAAATGTTGTTTTTTCAGTGGTATTTAAATGCTTCATTAGCTCGAGAATGGTTGCCCCGGTCTGTGAATCCAGATTGGCTGTGGGTTCATCTGCTAAAATGATGTCAGGATTTGTCACAAGTGCTCGGGCGATCGCTACACGTTGTCGTTGGCCACCCGACAGTTCAGCCGGGCGATGGTGGATATGACTGTGTAGGCCTACAGCGGCGGCAAGGTCCATCGCTCGACGGCGAATGGCGTCCCGTGATTCCCGATTCATAAGTAACAGGGGGAATTCAATATTTTCGATGACATCAAGTACTGGGATGAGATTAAATGTTTGGAATATGAACCCAATTTTATAAAGGCGAAGGGATGTTCGTTCTGAATCTGATAGTCTTGTGACGTTATTTCCCGCTATGATCACGGTGCCATCCGATGCGGTGTCGATACATCCGATTATGTTCAATAAGGTGGTTTTTCCACTTCCGGAGGGACCGATAATCGACAAAAACTCACCCTTATGAATGCTTACATCAATCCCTCGGAGCGCTGGAACAATTGTTTCGCCGAGTTGGTAATCTTTTGTGACCCCTGATAAATGGATTAATGCCATAAAGACCCTCGTTTAGTCGTCGTCGATTTGTTGTGGATTAAAAGGGGTATTATACCGCTTTTTAGCCTGCGCTAAATGTCTTTTTTTTCGTGTGTCACCAAGCCGTTGTCGCACGGTGGAGATGTCGTGGGTTTCGGCATGGAGTTTCTGGTAATGCGCCAGACGATCGGGGCTGAGCTGCCCGGAATTCACGGCATTTTTCACCGCACAATGGTGCTCATGCTGATGGGTACAATTTGAGAACCGACACCCCTGGGCAATCCGATCGATGTCTTCAAAGGTGGATCCAATTCCGTCCTCCGCTGCCCATAATTGGATTTCTCGTATCCCTGGGGTGTCAATGATGATTCCTCGATTGGGGAGCGTAATGAGTTGCCGTTTAACGGTGGTGTGGGAGCCTTTCATGTGGCGGGCGTTTACATCGCCTGTTTTTTGCTGAGGGGCGGCTAAAAACGCATTGACTAATGTGGATTTTCCGACCCCGGATGGGCCAAGAATGACAACCGTATGATCCGCTTTAATCCAGTGGTAAATCGCTGCAATTCCAGTGTCGTTGATGGCACTACATGGAAAAATTGGTATGCCAGGGCATGCCGCCACAAGTTCGCCTACCATCATCTCATTCGCATTGGTTAGGTCGCATTTACTTAGCGCGATGGCGACATCCGCACCCGACTCTTTAGCCATGACCACAAATCGTTCAACGCGGCGAATATTAAACGTGGAATCGGCACTTTGCATGACCAGTGCTTGGTCGACATTTGTAACCAATACTTGCTCGTCGGAACGTTTTCCTACTACTTTGCGTGATAACTTTGAGAAACGATGGAGTGTACGGATGATGACGTATTTACTCGGAGGTTTCACCGAAAATTCAACCCAATCTCCGACTTTGGGGAGGTCCGCAATGCCGTCCGATGAAAATAGTAGTCGACCCTTTATTTCAGCATCGACTATTCCCTCGTGAGTGGCCATCTTATAATGGTGACGATTTTGTTCAACAATTCGCCCCAATACTCTGTCGTCCGATAAATTAAAGAAGGTACGAAATTCGTCGCGGAATCCGGGAAGGGTCATTCGCTCTGAAATTTAGACTTTACTGCACTCGCAATCATTGCCGTTCCCAACAACAGTGTAATTGCTGCGAGTGACGCTGTGGTCGGGATGTGAATCCAGTCCGATATCACCATTTTAGCCCCAACGAAAGATAGGATGGCGGCAAGGGCGTAATTAAGGTAGTGAAATTTTTCAATGGCCGACGTGACGACAAAGTACAATGCTCGTAACCCTAATATTGCAAAAATATTGGATGAAAACACAATGAATGGGTCCTTGGAAATCGCCAGAATAGCGGGTATCGAATCCACAGCAAAAATAAGATCCGTGAACTCAATTAATATCAGTGCGAGAAGCATCCGAGTGGCCCAGGTTTCGGTTCCTTTTCTGACGATAAATTGACCGGACGAGTCCGTATAGTCGATTTTAATATAGCGTTTGAGTAGATGAAGCAGTCGGTTGTCTTCGATATTCATTTCTTTGCCTTTTGACAGGCCCATTTTAATACCGGTCACAATTAAAAATGCGCCAAAAATGTACATAAGTGGGTGGAATAATTGGAGAGCTGTGATCCCCAAATAAATAAACAGTGCACGCATTACGATGGCACCAAAAATCCCCCAAAACAGAACCTTGTGTTGAAATCGTTCTGGAATTGCAAATGTTTTAAACAAGATCACAAATACAAAAATATTGTCGACGCTTAGCGACTTCTCAATGACGTATCCGGTTACGAATTCGACGGCTTTGCTGTGGCCAGCTACTTTCCAAAGGAATCCCGCAAATAGGCCTGCAACGGATATCCATACTACGCTCCACGCGAGCGCTTCCTTGATAGATAACGGGGTCTGCTTGTTACGAGATACCCCAAGATCGATTCCAAGCATCGCCAGAATTGCTCCCCCAAAAATGACCCAGTATGCCAGTGGATGGGTATGGATAAATGTTATTGCTTGAACCATATTTGATTAAATAGGTCGAATCGGTAATCACACGCATCGTCAACCAAACGTTCAAATTTGAGTGTGTCATTCTCTCGGGTAAACGAATAGGTGGCTGACATCGTACAGTCTTGCGTGGATGTTTCGCCATCATTTTGAAGAATAAGCTCGTTGCCGGTCACTAAATACTGGCCTTGACCGATGATAACTTCTGGATCACCTTGCACAATTCGGAAATGGTAATCGTCGGTGAGCTCTACCGTCGTAGTAGGCACCACATTTCCACTTGGGATGGTCCATATGCCTTGGATCGGGGACCGTTCGATTTCCACCCCTGATGGGGTGACTGTTTTGGGTTTACACCCACCGATTGTCGCCGCCAAGAAGGCTAAACACATTAATCGGTGCAAATTTTTCAACATAAAGGGAAATGGGTCCTTCTTTGGGTCCTTCAAATTTTTATTTAGTGGCCCTGGTAAACATTTGTTTGTCGGACGTATTATAGAAGGTCAGATTATGTCTGTGAATGACTTTTTACGATCAGTGTTGCGGTATATTCTGCCAACGTCATGTTTGGGATGCGGTGATGTATCACGTCAGTCAATTTGCACGAACTGCCAGACGTCGATTTCGAAGTACATTAGTGTACGTCGGCATACCATTCAATCAATAGACGATGTGGTTACGGTATTCGATTATGCCGGTCTCATCAAAAAAATTCTCCATCACTCCAAATTTGGCGGAGCTAAAGATGCGTTGACTGCACTGGCGGCCAGTTCGAAATGGGATATTTTGGGTGCCGAATTCCTCAATTACGATGTGGTGATACCCATTCCGGGTAGTCGGGATAGAGAGCAACATAGAGGGTTTTCAATTTCTCACGAAATCGCACGATCTCTGCTGGTCGGGCACCCTCGGTTGGCCTCAAAGATCCGACCCTGGGTTAACCGACGACGGCTGACTCGACCGCTGTTCGGATTAAGTTACTCTGCCCGTGTCCGTGAAGTACACGGCGCGTTTGAGGTGGGTGGCGGTATTTCATCCCAGTCCCTGTCGGTGGTGTTGGTGGATGATATTTTGACGACGGGTTCAACCGCGTCAGCGATTGCGGAGATGTTAAGGAAAAATGGGGTCGTGAGGGTGGGCTTGTTGGCTCTGGCTCGGACTGAGTTATGACCGGGCTATCGATTGATCGCAGCTCAACCGGGGGACTGATCCATTCTGAATTAATTCGGACCATTGGGATACTCGGATACTCTCGGGTTCCGATGGTTTTAGAACCCGGGGATTTTTCGGTTCGCGGCGGAATTGTGGATGTGTTTCCTGTCAATCACAGCCATCCGATTCGCTTTGACTTCGACGGCGATCATTTGGATCGCCTGAATTCGTTTAATATACGTACCCAGCGATCGATTTCAAGTGTTCAAACCACAACGATTCAACCTGTAGCGGATGAAACAGATCTGTTTTTTCATGCGTCGGTGTCCGGGCATCCATCGACCGTTCTTGATGATCTTCGCGACGGAGATTTTGTGGTTCACGAGTTGTACGGTGTAGGCTGTTTTAAGGGGTTGGTTCGGCTTACATTGGGTCAGAGAGAGGGGGAGTACTTGTTCGTACAATATAAGGGGCAAGACAAGCTGTACGTTCCGTTAGAGCATGTCCATTTAATTACCCGATATTCGGCGGCGGATGTCGTTCCGACATTGAACGGACTTCATGACGGCGAGTGGAAGAAGACGACTTCCCGGACGAAAAAGGCATTGGAAGAGTTGGCTCATGATGTGTATCTAATGGCCAAGGTTCGACAGGAAAGTAGTGGCTTTTCGTTTCAGGAAGACACCATTTGGCAGGTTGATCTGGAAGCCCGCTTTATGCACACAGATACCGACGACCAGCGACGAGTGACCCATGAGGTGAAACGTGATATGGAGTCGGATCGCCCGATGGATCGATTGATTTGTGGAGACGTTGGATTTGGAAAAACTGAGATTTTGGTTCGAGCGGCTTTTAAAGCCGTGGAAAATAAAAAACAAGTGGCAGTTGTGGTTCCGACGACGATTTTAGCTGAACAACATTTTCGGACGTTTTGTGAACGCTTTATGGGATTTCCCTATCGAATTGATTCGTTATCACGCTTTAAAACTCGTGCTCAACAGCGGGAGACGATTCAATCGCTCAAGCGGGGCGATGTACATGTAGTAATCGGTACCCATCGATTGTTTTCGAAAGACGTGGTGTTTAAGGACCTAGGTTTAGTGATTGTTGATGAAGAACAACGGTTTGGAGTGACCCATAAAGAGCGACTGAAGCAATTAAAAAATAACGTTGATGTACTTAGTGTGAGTGCGACACCCATTCCGCGTACCTTGTACTTAGCCTTAATGGGATCTCGCGGGTTGTCAAAACTCACGACAGCCCCGACGCAGCGCAAACCGGTAGCGACATTGGTTCATGCATACAATGAATTGGTGATTGAGCAAGCGATTCGCAACGAACTAGACCGCGGTGGGCAAGTTTATTACTTGTACAATCATGTTCGCCATATCCATTCCAAAGTGGCCATGATCCGCCAATGGGTTGACCCCTCGATTGTCGGGGTCGCTCATGGACAGATGGATGAAAAAACTCTCGAATCGACGATGACCCGGTTTTGGAGTAATGAAATTCGCGTATTGGTATGTTCTACGATCATCGAAAATGGAATGGATTTGCCCTCGGCGAATACCATAATTATCGAGGATGCTGATCGTCTAGGGCTATCCCAAATTCATCAACTTCGGGGTCGGGTCGGTCGGGGGGAGGTTCAGGGGTTTGCGGTTCTGCTCTATCGGTCGGAAGAGACTATTTCCCCTGAGGGTACGCGACGATTGGATGCAATTCGAGAATACGCTGCGTTGGGATCTGGATACCAACTCGCGATGAAAGACCTGGAAATTCGAGGTGCGGGGTCCCTCCTTGGAAAAAAACAAAGTGGGCATGTCACCGCCGTAGGATTTGAATTGTACTGCCGAATGCTTGACGATGCAGTCGCACGATATAACGGTAAACCGGTTGGAAAACGAAAGTCATGGATCGAGGGAAGCAATCTGTCGTTACTTGTACCCGATACCTATATTGTGGATCCTCGCGAGCGACTGGCGATGTATCGTCGAATAGTGGATGTGGAGTTTCCGTTTCAGTTGGATGATTTGTCTGATGAGCTTGAGGACCGTTATGGAGAAATTCCTGGGACAGTTTTACTCTTGTTTGATACGATTCGGCATCGTTTATCTCAATAGTACGTTGATCTGGAGGAAATAATGAAACTGGACCTTTATCGTGTGCTTCATGTGTCGGGACTCATTGCGTTAGTGTCTGCGTTATCAATTGTTCTGACGAGTGATCAAAAAAGTAAACTTGCGAATATGGTGTTGGGTGTCGCTAGTTTAGTGATGGTGATTGCGGGGTTCGGTTTACTTCACTTGACCGGAGCTGATATGCACTCACGGTGGGTGATGGGTAAATTGTTAATTTGGTTATTTATTGCAATTGCTGTACCGGTGATCGCCAAGCGAAAGCCAGAATGGCGGCGTGGGACCTTTGGTGTGACCCTCGTGTTACTGGTGGGGGCGGTGGTGCTCGCAATTTTTAAGCCGTAAGTTGATGGCTCCATTTTTTGACGCCATGCCGGTGACCGTTTGGGGCGATCCGACACGTGCTGCTCTCGGTGTTATTGTTCTTCACGGGATGACCGAGCATTCTGTCCGCTATGGAAAATTTGGATCTTGGATTTCGTCGAATGGGGGGGTGGTGGTTGCCATTGATCATATTGGGCACGGTGCCGATGCGCCTGTATTAGGCGATCTTGGCTCTGGTGGATGGGACGAGTTAGTCGAGCGAGCCGCAGACCTCGCGGCTCGTGTATCGTCTCAGTATCCTGACGTTAACTGGTGTTTGTTGGGACACAGTATGGGGAGTTTTGTTGTACAAGACATCGTTCGTCGTGGCGCGCATCAGTGGGCAGGTATCATTTTGACGGGGGCGTCCTACCACCGACCGATGGTGACCTTCGGTGGTCAGGTGTTGGCCAAAATGATTGGTAGCATGATGGGAGATCAGTCACCTGGACGCCTGCTCAATTGGATGCTGTTTGGTCAATTTAATCGGCAGTTTTCTCCGAGTAGAACCCCGTTCGATTGGTTGAGTCGGGATAACTCTGTGGTAGATTCTTACATCGATGATCCCTATTGCGGATTTGTACCTCCTAACCATTTTTACTATGAAATGTTTAAAGGCATTCGAAATTTATACCGGTCGGATGTCTTTAAACAGTTTAGTCATATGCCTACGTTAATATTAAGCGGGGCCGACGATCCAGTAACAAAGAATGGACATGGTTCGGTTCAATTGGCAAGATATTTTCGCGAGTTTGGAAACACTTCGGTGAATCTACAGATTTTCGAGAATCTTAGGCATGTTATTCTGGACGAATGTGATAACGACATTGTGTTTGTATCGATCTGGTCATGGATGGGCCAGTTAACAACAAAGGAGAAACCTAACCATGGCAAATTGGCGTGAGCGGACGTACTGCGGAGAAATAAACCTGGGCCATGATGGCCAATCGGTTGTCATATCCGGATGGGTGGATACTGTTCGGGATCACGGCCACTTATTATTCATACATTTACGGGATATTAAAGGATTAATTCAGGTGGTGTTTGATCCAACGGTAGCGACTGATATGGTGGCGGCTCGGTCGCTACGAAGTGAGTTTGTCGTGACCGTTTCCGGAGTTGTGAGGCGCCGAGCAGATGATACCGTTAATTCCAAATTATTAACAGGCGAGTGGGAAGTTGTTGCCCACCACATGGAAATTCTTAATAAAGCGCTGACTCCGCCTTTTGCCATTTCAGACAAAGAGGTGGATGGGGCAGTATGTGTTGACGAAGACCTACGACTCCGATATCGATATCTTGATATCCGGCGACCGTCTGTCCAATCAAGTCTTGTTACGCGCCATGCGATTCTACAGGAAGTGCGTCGATTTTTGTCAGATCACCAGTTTATCGAAGTTGATACGCCCGTTTTGACTAAAAGCACGCCGGAAGGTGCTCGCGATTATTTGGTTCCGAGTCGGGTTCACCAAGGATCTTTTTACGCGTTACCTCAGTCGCCTCAGTTGTTTAAACAGTTGCTCATGGTCGGCGGACTTGATCGTTATTTTCAGATAACTAAATGTTTCCGCGATGAAGATTTGAGACCCAATCGGCAGCCTGAATTTACTCAAATTGATCTTGAGGCATCGTTTATCGATGAGGAGTTTATCATGCAACTGGTTGAGGGGTTGTTGCACCGCGTATTTGCCGTTCGGGGGATCGAGCTTCCAAGTCCCTTTCCACGACTCACCTATGCCGATTCGATGAATAGGTATGGAAATGATCATCCTGATCTTCGGTTTGGCTTACCGATGATAGATGTCACGGAAACGGTTCGATCAGTCAATTACAATATATTTAAAACGATTATCTCATCCGGCGGTCGTATCAAGGGAATTAACGTCAAAGGACAATCGGATAAATTAAGTAAAAATGTCCTTCAGGAAGAGTTTGCCAAAAAAGTTGTGCCCTCGCTCGGTGCTAAAGGCATGACCTGGATGCGAGTTGAAAATAATCAGCTGGTATCAAACATCGTCCAGTTTTTTACTGATTCCGAACAGTCCGCGTTGAGGCAGGTGATGCAGGCGGAGGATGGCGATGTGTTGATGTTTATTGCGGATTCAAGTCCTCGGTTAGTTAATGATGTGTTAGGCCGGTTTAGGTGTTATGTGGCTGACTTTTTGGGGATAATTCCGTCAGATGTTGTGGCGCCGTGCTGGGTAACGGATTTCCCACTATTTGAATTGATCGATGGCCAATTGAGTGCGATGCACCATCCATTCACTCAGCCCAGTGGGACTATAGACTCCGGAATGAATCGGGACACCTTGGCATCTGTAAGTGCTCGAGCCTACGATGTGGTCATCAATGGCGTCGAAATTGGTGGGGGGAGTATCCGGATTCATTCGCCTGAACAACAAACGACGATTTTTGAGATATTGGGGTTGTCGGAATCGGATATTCGCCAAAAATTTGGATTTTTTATTGATGCATTTAAATATGGGGCTCCCCCCCATGGCGGACTTGCTATTGGTTTAGACCGATTGGTCGCGATGGTGTTGGGTACCGATTCGATTCGGGATGTTATTGCATTTCCAAAGAACCGTATGGCGGTGTGTCCGATGACTCAGGCCCCGGACACCGTGGATCCAGAGCAATTGTCGGATCTGGGGGTTGCCGTGACGGTCCCGGTTGTGAGATAATACCCGCTCAATTTTTGACTCAGTTCGAAGAGGTTTAAGGAATTAATTATGGCCAGAGAATGTCAAGTTTGTGGAAAAAAGCCACGCACAGGAAATAACGTCAGTCACTCGAACCGGAAGACAAAGCGCCGATGGTTGCCGAATCTGCAGACTCTCCGTTTACCATTAGAAGGTTTAGACGGTCGGATCCGGTTGTGCACTTCGTGCATTAAAACGATTACCCGCAAACTAGTCGCTTAGTGTCGGGCCCCGTTCGATCGATTGTATTTGATGTTGGGAACGTTCTGTTTAAGTACGATCCCAACTTCATTATTGATCAGTTGCTTGGCGACTCTCCTTACCGCCAGCTGATTTTAGAGCATTTGTTTTTATCGGAAGCATGGCAAAAGATGGATAGAGGTGATCTAACCATCGATACGTTAGTTTTGGAGCTTCAGGATGAAATTGGATCCCATCCCTTTCTTAACGAACTGCCCTTTTTAGTCGAACGCTTCGTTGATTATCTTGTCCCTGATTCGGAAATGATTGGTCTTTTTGAGAGGTTGGCACGTCGGTACGCGGTATATATTTTGTCAAATTTTCAGGACCGCCCCTTCGATCGGTTAGTGGCGTCCCATCCGTTTTTTAACTTAGCTCATGGTATCGTCGTCTCGGCAAAGGTGAATATGATGAAGCCTGAGACACAGATTTACTCGTTTTTGCTCAATCGGTATCAATTGGATCCCCAATCGACAGTATTTATTGATGATTTGCCCGCTAACATTGATAGTGCCGAGCGGTTGGGTATTACTGGAATATTGTACAACACTCCAACTGAGACAATAGCCAAACTTCGTGCCTGTGGAGTTGAATTATGAGCCGTTTGTTAACCGAATTAGAGCGACGTCGTACCTTTGGGATTATTAGCCACCCTGATGCAGGAAAAACGACACTGACTGAAAAATTGTTGTTGTTTGGGGGAGCAATACAGGTGGCAGGAGCCGTAAAGGCAAAAAAAGCGTCTCGTCATGCGACATCGGATTTTATGGAAATCGAGCGTCAACGGGGGATCTCGGTAGCCACTTCGGTGATGGGATTTGAATACAATGGAATCAAAATTAATTTGTTGGATACTCCCGGCCACCAAGACTTTTGTGAAGACACGTATCGGACCTTAACAGCTGTCGATAGTGCCTTAATGGTGATTGATTCATCCAAGGGGGTGGAATCTCAAACCTATAAGTTGCTCGAGGTGTGTCGGATGAGGCATTCTCCGATTATGACCTTCATCAACAAAATGGACCGTGATGGCAAGCCCCCGATTGAGCTATTAGATGAAATTGAGGATCGGTTGAATATGGTCGTTTGCCCAATGAGTTGGCCGATTGGCAGTGGTAAATTATTTAAAGGCGTTTATAGTTTAGTTGAAAATCGGCTCGTATTATTTAAAGCTCATGGAAAGCAAGATGGGCCGGATTCTGTAATTATTGAATCGATCGATGATCCCCGATTGGACGAACTAGTGGGTACGGTTGATGCCAAGCAGCTTCGTGATGATGTTATGCTAG
>Ga0214923_10004722_pt1 | contig 16280 bp, 12 predicted proteins | sample LL1510_MetaG_FD_177993 | JGI IMG/M metagenome (GOLD analysis project Ga0214923, IMG submission 177993) | Freshwater microbial communities from Lake Lanier, Atlanta, Georgia, United States - LL-1510 | ecosystem: Environmental > Aquatic > Freshwater > Lake | place: USA: Georgia | collected...
AGGTTCATGTCTCCCTGCATCACAATTTGCGGCGTCTGCTGCGCCAGGCAAAGATACAATTGACACCTGGGCTGCCTCGAGAAACCATACATCAATTGCTGAGGACCTAGCTAATATGGGAATAGAAGAATACGATACAGATATAGCTGGATTTGTCGGTAAGATGCAGGCCCATGGTTCCGCCAGCGATTTATATGGCAAGCCAGACGTAACATCAGGGTCCACGTGGGATAAAGTACTCAGTGTTACAAACGCAGCGGCGGATAATATTTACAGTCATTGGACGGCGAATGTAGGCGGCAACACAGGCAACGATATATGTATGTATCGCGTTTCAATCCTTAAAAAGTCCATAGACGGACATGCGTTCGTGGGTATCGTCCGCAAGGGCTCCGATGGAAAACTGCGCCATGGTTACATTGATAGTAATTCGTTTGCAGGACTTGTGGAATATGATAAACCTTGGTTGTATGTAGAAAATGGATTTTTCACTATGAGCGAATGGTTTGATTTGGGTAGCTCGGTGAAAATTTCGGAAAAACCATTGTTTCAATTGATAGATTCATTTGGAGGTTCAATGCTAGAGCCGAAAGACACTAAATTCTCTCCTTCTCTTTCGCTCCAGCGATGGTTACATAGTAACCCGTTGGAAGAGAAGTTTGAACCACCTGAACTTATATTTCAATATGAGAACAATGCAGAGGTTAGTGCGAACTCGCCGACATTGCCGGGTGATATATTCCCGCCGTTACGATACGATATATCAATGTATCAGTATTTCTTAGATATGAAATTAGAAGCAAGCTGGCTGGCGGGAGAATACGCCAAACTTGCGGCCGAGCATAAAACAACGTCTATAGATATAGATCCTACATGCAAACTTGGTGATCGGGCAAATTGTAAGCCGTATAAACTGAAGAAGGCGAAATCTGTATAAATCTTTTTGTGTTGAAACCTATGAAAATTGATTCGGTGAATCGGTCCATTGTTTAAACAGCACTTAAACCAACCAACGACAACATGACGACCATCACATTTTACGAGGATTATGAGAAGATTCGGGGGGGATATTTGGATAGGGGGCAGCATCTCATCGATCAAGCCGCGGTATTTCGCAATCTGAACGACACCGTCATTCCACAGGAGCAACTCGCGGATTCCGTTATGATCCGGACCGTTTCTCACCTGTACTACCTCTCCGTAAGAGGTATGAAGATCATTCTAGCGGATTCGTATCGCCGCAACATCAACGTGAATAATGTCGGCGACCAACTGTCGCTGAAGACGGCGCGGCGACACAAGATCTCCATGATGCGATTCTTCTCGGAATTGAACGCAACACGCAGTAAGCTCCGGTCGCTCATTCTCCAGTGCGCGGAGAATCCGAAGGTGAAGGGCTATCTAAATCGTGTAAAGCAGGGCACCCTAAAGTCGCATCGGGTTCTGCTTCTCAGTCATTGTCTGGACCATATCTCCAGCGTGACGTGGCCCTCGGAGTATGATGTCAGTATTCCCGATGCGATGGGAAACACGGAGATTGTGAATATGTACGAGAGGATATTGGGAGCGAATTGCGGGAAGAAGATCCCGGAAGACATTTCCAACATGTTGGATCTTTGGGAAACCATCTTGGCAGAGGGGGAAGCTGTACCTTCGTTTTGCACGGCCGAGCCGGAAATTAGCGTATGAAAAAAAAATAAAAATAAACCACAAAATAATAAAAAATCAATATTTGTATATATTTTTTTGTCTTGTCATTTGGTTCTCTATAACAAAGTAATATAGAACCAAACCATATAATTACTGTAGTTGGAATGTGGAAACAATTCTATATGCGAACAGTAAAACCGGTCACATATAATGCCATATTACTCACATCATATACACGCGGATATAGCGATGCATGTGATATTTTTTTTTACAACAAAAAAACACCCGGTTACATTGATTTCATACAATACAATACCGAGAATATTTTAATAGGTGTTGGTATTGGTATTTCCTATCCAATTTCAATACCCGCATTAGCTGTATATATTTACAATGACATACATAAAGATTAGCTCCTATATCCTAATAATATGATAAAATTGTATAAGGAAATCGCAAAACCCATTATTGTTATAACTCCTATCTTTTGGGTAAATCTTGCCGGTTGTATCAACGCATGTGATGATATAAAACACAATCGTAAAAAACCGATCTATAGAAATTTATTTGAAATTGGTAAGTATGCAACAGCGGGTGCTGTTTTTGGCGCGACGTTTCCAATTTCTGTACCAATGCTTTGGTTTTGGTTATTCTCGCAGCAGTCTTAACAATATTTATGGTTTTATGTACCACTGTGTATAAATCTCGCAAGCAGTATAGGTCAGCATGAAAAGAAGAAAGATTGTTAGTTCGGTCGGAGTTGGGTAGCTCATACACATTATATATGCCTCGCGTTTTATCTTTATATTGTGTATACAAAATGAAACCATATGCTTTTTACTGTTTAGCCTTCCAGACCTGGTGTTCTCCCGACTACAAAATACATGGTCTGTGGCCGGATTACGATGCGACCAGTTATCCCAGTTATTGTACGGACACGCCGTTTGACCTGGACGAACTAAAAAAATCCCCGAAATACGAGGACTTACTGGAGAATTGGTATGATTGTACCTTGAATGAAACGTTCGCGCTCTACGAACATGAGTGGTTGAAGCACGGAACTTGTGTGGCCGTCCAGACGGGAATCGGGCAAAATGAATACTTTGAGAAGACACTGGAGCTTTTTTATACATACAAGGATCTGGGGTTAGAAGAGATACATCTGGACTTGGACTTCGCCCCCACTCAACTAATGCGGGGCTATTGACATATTCCCCATAAAGGGAGGGGTCATAGGGGAACCGTAGGTTCCCTATTTCACATACTCGATGAGCGGAGAACGCATACAATTCTCAATATTCTTGAGGAACTTGTCTTCCTCCGCTCCTGTGACCGCCGCGTACAATCGGTCAAAATCTTTACGAAGATGGCCGTATGTAAATGTATCAAACATATACTGTGATGAACTGAATTCGCGACTTTGGATGTGGAGTCGGCACCTATGCATCTCAACAACGGTCCTTTTTTCCTCTGTTGTTGCCGAGCCATTCATACAGGCACTGATTCTATCGGTAAATGCCGGATCGTCCACGCGCTCTAGCAAATACTCGCCCAGCTTCACACGCATCTTATGCAACATCCAGAGCGCCCGAACCGCAGTAGTCTTTAGCTCATCGTCGCCGTTCCTATTTATGTCTGCGATGCTCTGCTGGATAATAGCAACGGTCACGTGTAGGGTACCGACATAGCACTTGTATAGGAAGTTATCCGTTACATTGTCGGTCCAATCCATCTCTAGGATCTGTTCGTAGAGAAGGGCCGCGAATGTAACGAAGTTCTTTACTTCGTTCTGACTGAAAAGCGTTTCCTGCAATTCAAAATACCTCTTCTCGTTGAGAGTGAATATAACAAATGGCGTTCCTTCCATTTCCTTTGTCAGCGTCTTTATGTATTCATCATACTTTTCTAGACCACTCATGTTTTGTGTTTTGTGTTGGATTTTAGTACAATAATCATTACAAATAAGTATGGAATCAATTTTACGGGGGGTCGCAACCCCCCGTTAACCCCCGCCTTCGTAGATGGGAGACAATGCCCGGTAAAAACCCGCCTTCGTAGAAGGGAGACAATCCCCCGGTAACCACCACGTTTCACGAAGGCGAGGGCTTATGGGGGTAGCGACTTCGTCGCAACGTCAACGAAGCTGACTGCGACCCCCATATAAAATTGAACTACCCGCATATTATAAATGAACGCAAATGAAATGCCAGATCTAGTCGCGTTAATAAAACAGCGCAATCCAACTCGTACGTATAATGCCGTAATAGCGGTCAATATGTGGTTGAATTATATATCCAATTACACAAAGCACATACCAGACGCAAAATTAATACGGTCCATACTAGAGAAAGACATTTCAATCATAGCGGACGTCTTTAGGGACACGGAAATCATCCAACGGGCGTTTTTCAATCAACCCGCCCAAATAACAGCGACATCCGTCGCGTCCATAGATGATCTTATGGTTTCCGACACCCAATTAGGATCCGGTACATTTGGCGTGGTATTCGCGGGCCAGTTGAACGGAAACGACGTGGCCGTAAAAACGTATATGATAGAATCGACAAAACAATACTGTGATTGGTGTACGTTTATGAAAGAATACGCATTACTGTGTAAACTACAGGGCAGCGGTATTGTCGGAAAGTTGCACGGGGCGGGGTGGCATATGGAGTACTGGAGGATGGTGATTGAACCACATTCAATTGAGTCTATTGAATGGAAGCGACATCCATTATGTACCGCGGAGAACATGAAACAACTCATATGTGATATATTTGCCGCAATCCGGCGAATACACGAATTGACCGGATACGTCCACGGCGACGTGAAACCGTGCAATATAATGTTGGATATTGTAGATGACAAACCCGTTGTCAAAATCATAGATTTCGGATTGTCGGAACCAGTCGGTGTAATAGAACAAAACCACAAATACGTACAGTCTATGTATTGGCGCTGTCCGGAATTGCTGGACGAGAAACCGTGCGATCTGGTCTATGCGGATATGTGGGCGACGACAATTACGGCATTTGATATCATGGCCGGGCGATGCGTGATGTACGAACTGGGTGCGAAATACGATATTGATGCGATCGGGATGTCAAAACTGTTGTTCTGGAAATGTCTGAATCGTGTCGTGATACCCGAGGAATGGGAAGCTTTTATGGAGGAGGACTTGTTGGACTTTGCGAATGAACTCTATGAGAAACACATCAAATACCAATAAACTTCAGCGTTCCAACCTCTGCTTCTAATTTTTTATATAAACATACTTATTTTTTACAAATATATCTTTGTAAAAAATGGGCGTTTTCCACCTTTGAAGAATTAAAATGGCACGCCTGCCATTTTATTCTTTCAAAGTGGCAGTCATTTACAGGTTTGAACGGCACAATTCGTGCCGTTTCAAATCTTCAATGGTCTCAATGTGCGAAGGTGTAATTCTTCCGGGGTTTATATTTACGGCGGGTTTTCCGAACGCGTGATTTACGTCGTCTTGTTGTTCCGCCGCGTTTTTTACCACTGGCGGGCCCAGCTTTGGCGGCCCCAGCTTTTTCGCCGTCAGCTTCTTCGCCGTCAGATTCTTCGCCGTCAGGATCTCCTCCCTCCTCTCTCTTCTTCTCGCTTTCCAATTCTTCTTCGTACACACGCAACATTTCGTCATAATTAACACGATCATTAATGAGTGCAAGTTGGTATCGCGTAAGAATCGCCGGGTGTTCGGGCATTATTATATTTTTTTTATCAATCTCTGACCGAATTACACCATGAATTTTTTTAGCGACAAGATCTTTCGTCAAATCTAAGCCTTGTGTATTAATCAACTCTGAAATGTCGACTTCATCTAAACAATCGCCATTCATCGCCGCATACACAAATAATGACGCCCTATCTTCCCCCTCCCCACCACCAGTAAATGGGGTTGTGGCCATCTTATATCCGAACAAACACAATCGCAACTGGAAAGCCTTGAATACTTCGTCATTACATAAACCGCGAGCATCATTTAATGATTTGCATATACGTTCGATACGAGTATTTAAATTCCTCATTATATTGGATATCAACGATGCGCGTTCACTCGGGGTCTTCAATGTTTTAAAATAATGATCTATTCCATAATCCCCGCCACCTGTCTTCAATATTTTGTCTATAGCAGCCTCAAAATCTGCAACCCCCGCTTCATTTTTTTCATACATCCTCCCGGAATTCTTTGGTACGGATATAAATAAATAATTTGATTTATAGTGATTACACCAAGCATGAGCGGCCTTTAATGCCTGACTGGTATATCCATATCCATCCTCAATTCGAACAATTGTTTCTTTTAGAGTTGGAAATAATAACCCCATTAGATTTCCAACGCCGGGTGGCACCACGTGCTCGTCCTCGCCGCATTTTCTGTATATTGGTGGTTTTTTTTTATCTTTCTCCACAAATTCAAATACATAAATAGGTCCACCACAAATCCAACAGGTCGCACATTTTTTTTTATTACCCGAAGCAAGCTTTTTGTTTAATACGCGTCCACACCACTTTAATTCATCGTCTATGATTTTCGAGACAGGACCAGGTGCGTCCTGATAACTTTTGCTATATTCTTCGCCCAATTGTACCAACGATCGATGTGTTGCAGTCATCAAAGCTCCGCCGTCAAATGCTAGATGATCTCTAATATCTTCGGCCGGAGCACTAGAAGCATCTCTATGTGATGTCGTGTCACCTGACCAGTTATATAACTCAGTTAATACTAATTTAGGGGATACTTTTGTACTAGACCACAATAGATCTGTCATCTTATCTAATTTTCCCTGATCTATACTAAATTTACCCTTACTCTTACTCTTACTCTTCTTACTCTTACCATCGTCTAAATGATTGAGATGGTCCATAAACATTTCGACTACATTATCAGTGGTGACTGTGTCCGTACCCTTGGTTTTGTTGAGAAAATCCACGAAATTACTAACACAACTGGCACCACATGCGCTAGACGCTAACGACAATACTGATTGTACTGACGATGCTTTTTTTGACATATATATATATTTATATATTTATATATTAAAGATTTCAGTCAAAAAAATACATTTTCTCGTCTTACCCCCTCCTATGTGTAATACATTTGCTGTATATACCAGCAAATGAAGTATCTATCTTCCGATTCCCCAACCCCAGTTCCTTCCAAAGCCCCAGTTCTGCATTATACTATATATAAAGATATTATTTCTATATCCTTTTTATTATTTACAATAATAAAGGGAGGGGTTCGGCTTAGCATCCAATATAATTGAAAGGAGGGGTTAAAGGGGAACCTTGGTTCCCCTTAAAAATTGATCTGAAGATACTATTTCACTAAACCAGCAAAACCAACAATGCAACAAATAGAACTCGATCCTACCCTCGGTGCCCTCATTCCTGAGGACGTGGTTTACGAGATCCTTACCATGAGCGGTCATGGGAATTGGAGGGGGTCCAAGTTCATATTTCGTATACCATCCGACGACCCGCGGCGCGCCATCTTGCGGACAATACCCCCCATCCAAAGCGTCAAATTCTTTGTGGATATCAGTGGAAACGGTTTCAACGGTGCTACATATGATTATTTTGTCCGATTGGACGACCAGTTTGAGATCACGACCGCGGAGTTTTACGGTGACAGACAGAAAATGATAAAGTATTATATTTTGAAAAATCACATACCGATTCATTACGATCATGTAATGTGCGATTATTACACCCGTACGAAAACCTCTTGATTCATAAAATTCAATTACGTTCTTTTGAGTCCACTTGGACTCCATCCAAACAAGCCACTATCGTAGCAAACTGCACCATCAATAGAGAAACGTGAGCCGTTCAATTATCCCTACTAAACCGCAGCACGGTTTAGCAAACTGACTTTAAATTTAACGTCGGCATTGAACGCACCCGACCAATTTTTTTTATAAATTTGTTATTCATCGGAATATTCTTTCCGGCGTTCACATCCCTTCCGACTACGCGAACACACTGCTTGCATTTATGAAGCTACATCATTTACACACCAGCACCAGGAATGAATGTGCTTGTGGTGTGTTTAGGAAAAACGCTTTTGGGTATTTTTAGTTAAACCAATGAAGATTTCAAATGGGACGCTTTCAGCGTCCGTTTGGAAACTTATCGGTCATAATCCTTAAGAAAAAATGGGACGAAGTCCCATTTTAATTCTTCAAAGGTGTAAAACAATGTATTGATATACTGTATAACTAAAATGGGTAATAAATATAGTTGCGAAAAATGTGCTAAAACCTTTTCTCAAAAATCACACTATGATAAACACATTAGTCGTAAAAATCCTTGCGAAATTCAAACAGACCGAATCAAGGCGTTAATAGATAAAGCAGTAGATGAAAAATTGATTGAATTGAAATTAAACAATACAATCAAAACAGAACAAATGGATATTTCAAAGAAAACTCGCAAAGAGCTTATTTCGCTATGTAATGATAAGAATATCAAAGGATATAGTGGAAAGAAAAAAGATGAGATTATTCAACTTATTGTAAATAACCCACCAGCAGAGATTACTCCACAAAACGCAATTGTTAATACAAGTATTATAGATATTATTCCACCCACAGATATTACGAATATAAAATATATTGATTTATTCTGTGGTATTGGTGGATTTCATCAAGCACTAACAACTGTTATTCCTACATCGTCATGTGTATTAGCATCTGATATTGATGAAAACGCAAGAAATACATATGAAACCAACCATAAACTAAAACCACTTGGCGATATTAAAACGATAGATATTAATTCAATTCCTACATTTAACCTAATTTGTGGAGGGTTTCCTTGTCAGGCGTTCAGTACCGCACAATGGAAAGATAAGAAAGCGTTTGACGACCCACGTGGGACATTATTCTTTGATATTCTAAAAATTATTGATATTCATAGACCTAAATGTATTCTATTAGAAAATGTATCAAATTTGACAAAGATAAATAAAGGTGCTGTTTTACAAACATTATTGAATTCTTTGAAAACACGCGGGTATAAAGTGTCATATCAATTACTAAGTCCTCATCAATTTGGAATTCCTCAAAACAGAGAAAGAGTATATATTATTGCAACTGCATCTGAAAATGAATTTGATTTTAAAACTTTATCTCAACGGACATCTACTTGTAAGTTATCTGACATTCTAGATACAAATGTATCAGAAGAATATTATATTGATACATCTAAATATACAATGCTGACCCCCACGCAAATTAAAACACAATCTAAAAGTGGATTGAAGTTCTGTGGTTACCTAAAAGGGAATCTAAGAAAGGTTGGAGCAAAAGAAAACACAGAGCATTTATCAAGAGTTCATAAACAATTGATGAGGATTTATAGTAGTGACGGAACACACCCTACATTGGCTGCATCTGAGACTTCTGGTAGATATCATATTTATGAAGAATCATCCAAAAGAGTAAGACGACTAACTTTAAACGAATGTTATAAATTAATGGATTATCCTTCAACATTTATAAAAAATACAAATAAGGGTGCTGCATTTAAGCAAATCGGGAATAGCGTTTGCGTGCGTGTTATTGAAGAGATTATTAAAGAGATGGTGAAACAAGAAGTGATGTAAGAATTTCGTTGATGGAATCTTTGATGGAAACGCTCATATTTCTATAAGATACGATCTGTCTTCTTAACTCTTTAATGAATATCAAACATATTGTACTTTCATGAAATAGTGTCTGCTGTAGATGTGACATAACAAATCCATTTAGCGTGTCAATACAGATATTCCGTTGAACGATATTTCTTTCTATCTTTGCAGTTGTAATTATATATTTCAAAGGAATATCTTCATTCTTTGTTTTTTCATCAAATATCGCTACAATTGTGTCGTCTATTTTAATTTTATGTTTGACTTCAATAGCAATTTTGCATCTAAAACTCATTTCGAACCCTTCAATATCTCCATACGATTTACTATGATTATCTGGTGCTGTATGTTCTTTTAATGGCTTTATTGAAATTCCTACCCACAAATATGGTTGAATTACCGATAGTAATGTGTGTGCAATAATTACAGGAATAACAGATGCTCCACTACCAAGTTTATTTAATTCATCAAGTATTTTTGAAATATCAAGCATATTCATATCTTTTGAAGATCTAACAATAGAATTCTTCAATATCGTTGTTGTTTCCTTTCTGTTTTTTAGAAATGACAACAAATAGATGAGTATATCATTTACAAGATTTGTATCTATTTTTGTATTTATTATTTCCACAATACATAGAAATGATATTTTACTCTCTGGTGGAGAAATCGTCCCGGAATAGTCTTTATTGAATGGTTCTGATTTTTCAAATGAACGTGTAAGAGCAAATGAAGTGGATGTATCATATAATCCATTTTTATATAGGTAGGCAGATACATATTTTGTATCTATTGTTCGTAAACTACGCCCTCCTTCCATTTTGGATTGATGAAGACGAGTATCATAATCAGGATGAGCAATCTTTGCAATTACCGAAACAATAATTGCCTTAAATGGCGCCCAAGATGTTGAAGTATTCTTTGATATTATATCAAGATGGTCTTTGATACATATATCTCCACATTTTTCCATTAAACGAGTAGTATCAACTATATTAGAACCTAATGCTTTTTGAAGTATTGATGAATAATCAGAAGTCATCTTTACTTGTGGAATTAAATTTATATCAGTTTCAGCGTCAAGATTTTGTGCTGAAACTGGCGGAGTCGTATTCTTACATGAACGATTGTCGTGTCCTTCTTGCTTGCAGATAGAGCTTTTCATTTGGATGCTTTGGTGGGTTCAATTCCCCGATTATATTCAAATCAATTTTTACACCTTTGCACCTTTCAAACAAAGGAGATTTATCGGTTGCAAAATAACCGTTGCCAAAGCACATTCAAAGACGACCGACCTTTCAGGTCGGCGTTTAGAACGTGGGATTATTATTTCGGAGTACACACCGACTATCAAGAATATGCGAATGAAGACCACTTCATGAACCAGATTGATGATTGTATGTACGGGGAGATCCGATACTGGAACTGGAGGATGCTGGAATAATTACGTAAAAAACACACTCGAATTGATACTTTCACTAAGCAACGATTTTATTTTTTCTAACATGCCGTTATCCGTAACTTCGGTTCCGCGTATGAAATATCCATTATTTTCTACCTCCTGTGTAGCCGACATATAAACATGTGTTTGAAACGTGTCAGCATCCTTGTATAACTGGCGTATTCGCAGTATCGCATCGCTGACATCATTTTCTGTAATGTCAATGTTCTCGCCGATATATTTTTCCATGCTACTGAGTACTGAACTATAGATTGTAGATGTTGAATTTATATCATAAAACTGGAGATCAATAGTATTCATTTGTATTTTCAGGGGACTATTTAATCGTTGTAAATTCATATTGTATGTATTCGTTCGTTCCATAGTTAAATTTGCTTTTATTCCATCGACAATATTAGGCGATGACAGTTTGTCTTTTATCTCCTTCCTAATTAATTCGGATATATTATAGTTCGAATTATATGTTTGTAGAAAACTGTTGATTTCCATTTCACAATTATTATATTTCGTCTGCATTATCTGCAATAAAACCATTCGAATGTATGACGCATCGTCTAGTATACGCTTCATTTGAGTTCCATTCAATATTCCCATTGAACTATATACAGGCGTCATTAGAAAATTCACACCTAGAAACCGTATATTAGGGTCAGTTATTAACCTGACGTATAACCCATCGCGAATACACTTGGATATGAATTGTGATATTTTAATTCCTAAAATCTGGATCTGTTGTAGGGCAAGTAAAACCGGGTGCTTCATAGTCGATGCAATACTATATATAGGGTGTATGACCGAAACAACCAGTCCGAATGGCGGAGGTACTTGATACATCAATGCTAAATCGTCGTAACCTAGCTTCCACCACAGTTCGCGCAATATAAAATTACACATGGCAAGCCCATATACCACCGGTAAACCAACCGGAGATACAATTTTTACACCTAATTTTGTAACTGACTCGATCGTGATTGCGGTTTTATCGATAAACCTTAGAATGTCTACTATAAATTTTGCCAGTGTCGAGTTTTTCTGTAACCCGAATTCGAAAATATTGTCCGCTGATATCCGAACATTCGTATCTTCTAATTTGTGTATATATTCTCGTAAAGACGACTCTATTGTTTTACGATCGAACAGATATATATAGCCATTTGTCTGTTTGAATAATTCATATTGAAATTTTATTATATCTTCCTCCCGGCGAGGTATTTCAATTGGACCTTCGCTCATTTCGCTTACTAGCGAAACTATATGAACGTGTGTCGTGTCTAATCCTGTTGTTTGGCTCAGTAATTCTTTATATTTTTCAGTAAAGCCTTCAATTGTATCCATGCCCCCTTGGTTATTGACATACATAAACCCCCTCGGTGTAAATACATCCGGAATGTCAATAAATACTGTCATTGCGAATGCAATTAATACACTTATATTTTCATTACCCTGATCCCAATTACATTGCAAATTCGCAAAACTGCGTGCAATACGATTACCGAAATGTTCGTTTGTATATGAATATGATTTTGTAGGTTCTCTTACCATGAGATAATCTCCCATTTTCACATATTCTAATACACCCGAGTGTTTACGGAGTTGTACTTCGAGTGTATTTGACACCGGCGGATTCACGTTGTATATGTCGCGCGTTTCGACTCCTGTAAAATACGAGAGGATTAATGATCGATCGTTTTCTTCAATGAGAGAGATTTCTTTCGTTAACGGTCCACGTAATTTGAATAGATATTCAGTATAGTACTTGTATATACGATCATCTATATATTCCATATTCATCAGTTCCAAATCATTCGATTTGTTGTCTATATAATCTTTTATATTTCGACTTATGTCGTCGTCTAATTGGTTACGGATATAATTGCATACCATGCCTGCGTTTATAAATTGTGCGGTATATTCGCGCAATTTTATAATAGTCGGATCTGTGATTTCCTCTGGAAGGCTCGTAAACGACCCATATGATATATTCGCGGTTGGATCATATTTTAACCATAGATCAAACAACTTTTGCGACAGTGTATATATGCGCGTATTTATAGATTGAATACGCGGCGTCATATTGCACGGACTTCCAATAAACGTGTCTATTAGAAACGTAACTAGATTTTTGCAAAAAATGTCATGTATATGATTCGGCGTATCTCGTTCACATTGTATTTTCAAATTAGCGGTTTGCAGCTTATTTAATGCGCTGAGTAATCGCTCTTCTACGTCAGTCGTTGTATTTACACGCCATATCATAAACTGATCCGGATCGCTGTCATGTATAAACTTTATCAGTCCGGTTCTTGCTAGATTATCCGTAACAACTGTTTTTGCGTTTTCCATGAAAATACTTATATTTTCGTTTGTCATTACATTGACCGTTTGGATATTGTTCTGTATTTCCGTTATAACAGTGTCATTCTTTGTGAAAAGATCAAACCAGTTCATATTATAAATTGCGTGTATATATTTCTATATACTCGAAAAAATATTTCAATCGCCGTAAACATAATAAAGTGCATACCGTACTATACAAATAACAATGGTTGATGTATACGAGTATCTATTGACGCCAAAGTACGAGCATATTGTGAAAGGGTTTACCAAATATAAAAATCACGATCAGCGTAAGCCGTATTTCAATCTCGTTCGCAATTTTCAGTCCGTCGAAATTGAACTGAGTACTTATGCACCAGTGGAGGAATCTCTGATTGAAATTGCGAACGGCGGTGAAAGCATCTGGAAGGCTCTGCATGATAGATATCATTGTTATTTTTTAACAACATTCAAAGGGTATTGTAATATAGATTTTTCGTATGATATGCCGGAAGATGTGCGGGAAAAACTAATGGAGGACCCAAATTATGACTTGGAAGAAGAGCTTGATTGGTATAACAATTATGGGTATTGGAATGATGGCGCGTATGGGTATGAGTCCGAATCAGAAGTCCCTGAGGAAAAATGGTTTGATGATGTGTGGGTATATACGTCATTTTCAGTAACATTTGTAAGACATACACCTCCACCGCCACGGAATGATCCACCGCCAAGGCCGGAAAAACCATACGATCATCTACTCGAACCTCTGGAAGAAATCCACCTCTATCCACCTTTAGAAAAGGTGGAGCCAAATCAGGGAACCTACGGTTCCCCCGAACCCCTCCCTTGATATTATGCGGTTTATACATACATTCCCTTCAGTAAGGAGGGGTTTAAGGGGTAGCGCCGCAGGCGCAAGATGAAAACGAAGTTTTCAAGAACCATTGGTTCCCTTTAGCAAAACACTTAGCGACGATCCGATTATGTGATCCGTATTTGGAAGAAGGGGGTTTGAGGGGGGACGCAGTCCCCCTTCTTTAAGTAGGAAAAACAATAAGTGTTAGAATTGTTTGGTAGGGATGCATTATTAATAGGTTGAAATAATTTTTGGACATTTTATAAATGTCCAAAAATCAATTAGGGGACCTCAAAAAATGGGAAAATCACACTTCGCAGCATGATGCTTTGAAATACAATATGTCTTGAATTTATTAACACCATGATTTTTTTAGAACTCGATTGGTTTAGGGATTTTTTTGTTAAAGGATAATATAATAATGTTAACAAAATCCCCTGAAAAAATCCCCAAATATACGTGCGAATTATGTCACATTGAAACCAATAACAAAAAAGATTATAATAAACATTTAACAACGCGAAAACATCAAAATAACATTTCTTTAACACAAATTGACATTCAATTGCCTGAATCGATTTCACTACATACATGCAGTTCATGTAGTAAGAATTATAAGTCTAGAGTTGGTCTTTGGTATCATCAAAAGAAATGTATTCCAAAACCAGAAGGTAATAGTTATATCGTCAACCGTCTACTCGATGAGAATAAAGAACTAAGAAATTTTATCATCGAACAATCACGCGCATTGACAGAGCATCAAAAGGAAACGTCGGATATTATGAATAAAGTAGTTGAGATGACAAAGACTCCACATACAATAATCAATCAAACTACAAATAACAGTAACAAACAAAAATTTAATATCAATGTGTTCCTCAATGAAACTTGTAAGAATGCGATGAACTTCTCGGATTTCGTGAATAACATCCAGATATCCTATGAGGACCTAGAGAACAATGCTCGTTTAGGTTTTGTAAATGGTATTTCCAAGATCTTTTTAGATAACCTAAATCAACTCGATATTAGCGAACGACCAATTCATTGTACGGACGTCAAAAGAGAAACCATGTATATCAAAGATGATAATACCTGGACGAAACATACCGATGACTCGAAATTACAGAAGGCGATTCAATCGGTTTCCTATAATAGTATGGGAAAGCTGGCAAAATGGAAGCAGGAGAACCCGGATTATACGAACGCTGATTCCGAGTTCTCTCAGAGATGTTTGGTAATCCAGAAAAACACGTTAGCAGGATCTGAACGAGGTGTGTATTACCCGAAAGTGATCCATGTACTGGCTAGAGAAACTGTTGTAGAAAAGTAAAGGATGGGGGTCTAAGGGGGACTGCGTCCCCCTTCTTTAAGTAGTAAAAACAATAAGTGTTCGAATTGTTTGGTAGGGATGCATTATTAATAGGTTGAAATAATTTTTGGACATTTATAAATGTCCAAAAATCATTTTCCAGACTTCAAAAATCTGGAAAATCACACTTCGCAGCATCATGCTTTGAATATTATAAATGTTTAAAAAACACGACTGCGTAGTATTTTTCGCGTATTTATTCCGGAGATTTTTTCGTTCAATATATAAATGGATACTTTAGCAAAAAAATTTAATTGCGATTTGTGTGCTTACCGGTGTGATAAATTATCGGAGTGGACTAAACACACAGCAACACGCAAACATCTATCGATTGGACGTAAAAAATCTCCTGAAAAATATTCATGCAGTAATTGTAACAAAGAGTATTCAGTTCGCAGCAGTTTATGGTATCATCAAAAGAAATGTATAAACAATGGTGATATTGAACCAGATAAATCTCCGATTGAACTTGAAATATCTCCACAGCATATTTTAGAAAATAAATACATTGATATTGTAAATCGCTTGATAATCGATAACCAACGTATACTGACTGATAATAATGACCTTCGAAATTTAATATTGGAACAAACCAAGATTACCAAAGAACAAAACAATGAAATACTCAATAAAATGATCGATTGTTGCAAACCTGTGAATAACACTATCAATCAAACCAATAAATTCAATATCAATGTGTTCCTCAATGAAACCTGTAAGAATGCAATGAACTTCTCGGATTTTGTAAATAACATCCAGATTACCTACGAGGACCTAGAGAACAATGCCAAGTTGGGTTTTGTAAATGGTATTTCCAAGATCTTTTTAGATAACCTAAATCAACTCGATATTAGTGAACGACCAATTCACTGTACGGACGTCAAAAGAGAGACCATGTACATCAGAGATGATAATACATGGAAGAAACAGACGGACGATCAAATATTACAGAAGGCAATTC
>Ga0214923_10004723_pt1 | contig 16279 bp, 19 predicted proteins | sample LL1510_MetaG_FD_177993 | JGI IMG/M metagenome (GOLD analysis project Ga0214923, IMG submission 177993) | Freshwater microbial communities from Lake Lanier, Atlanta, Georgia, United States - LL-1510 | ecosystem: Environmental > Aquatic > Freshwater > Lake | place: USA: Georgia | collected...
TACGTAGTCACAAAAGAAAAAAAAATGGTTCAAAATGAAAAATTTCAATTTTTATCCGATAATAATAGTAATATGATGAGTCAAAGAAATTTTGCAGATGCACAAATTAGAAATAATCCTAATCTTATCGGTCAAGTAAACACCGAAAGACAATTATTTAATTCTCACGTAGCTCAACTTCCAGCTTACTCAGCTAATATAAACAATAATTATAAAGGTGAAAGTATGCGTATTTTAAAAGCTCGTAATTTAGATTTTGAACATGGTGAAAGAGACTCTACCGCGGATATTCAATACTTTAGAACAAAGCAAGGTGTTAATCGTAAGGCAATGATTAATCCTGTAATTGAACCAAGAATTTTAGATCAAGATGTTTGGGGTAAGACATCTATTGTAAGAGATGGTGTTAATAGCAGATATGTAACAGATTTAACAGAAAGTGATTTAGACATGGGTCAATCATTCAATCGTCCTCCAAGAGATCCTTATGGTTTAGCAACTCCAATTAATTATAGAAATCGTGTAGAAGGAGGAGTAATGGAAATGAATAATCAAATGGATGACTATAATGGAGTAAGATATGGTGCTCAACAATTGTGGTATAATAATGAAATGTATAATGACTATAAAGAAAACGTTATTCCACAATACTATCAAAAAGGAATGGAACTTGAAAAGACAAAAGATGTTCCATCAGAAGTTGCAAACATTCAAAAAGAAGCTCCTCAAAAATCAAAAGAAAAATTTGACTTCGTAACTCTTGATAATCCTTCTGTTGTTAATCAAGAATATGGAAATATGGGAAAGGTCCAACGATTTGACACAAATTATAGAAACACAAACCGCACACCTTTAAGTTCGGTCCAAAATGTAACACCAATCACAAATCAACTTATTCCAGAATCACCAACATATGTTTACACAGAAGATTATTTTAAACAACCATCAACAAGAACATACTTGCAAGATATTCAACCAAAGATGTATAGTTATTCTGTAGATCAAACACCAATTAACAGTAATATTGGTATTACATACAATCCTCAGATTGCGCCACGTTTTATGGATCAAATTGTTGATGCAAACAAGAGAAACTATCCTGTGATGACACGTATTGACCCACAATTAGTGAGAGATGATGGAACAACAGCTCAAGTTCAAATGAATCCTGTAAGAAGTGATTGGTCAGCTAAGTATTCAGACTATGAAGCTCCACAAGGAAGTATCAATTTTGAAGATATTTATGATCCACGTTTTACAACATATGGAGATCCATATAGAAGTTATTCAGATATTAATTTAGGTCAAACAAGATATTATTATGGAGATGTTGATGCATATAGAATGCCAAATTTTATTCAACGTTCAAATGTTGATTTTGTTGAATATCGCACACCAATGAATCAAGTATGGAGTGAATATAACAGAACAGCATCTTTAGATGATGTCAAAGCATCTGTAGAGAGTCAAACAACAGCAGATGAAATATATCATAGAGAAGATATGATGGAACATTTAATGAGTAAGAGAAACAGAGAAAGCTGGCAACTCAAGAATGCACCAATCAGTCGTGCAGCAAGATCAAACATGCCATTTGGTCCAACTTAAATTTAAAAATAATTTATTATTATTAACATTAATGTTAATAATAATTAAATAAATGTTTCCTCGCATTAATAAAAAAAAGATTGAAAAGAAACCTTCTTTATATAAATTAATCATCCGTGCACCAGTATTAATTAAGTTTAAAGAACAAAACGGATACAAAGAATTAATTTTAAAGATTTAAAATTATAATTGTATAGTATAAAAATGTTTATTTATCTTGCAACAACAGTTATCGTCGCAAATCTCTTTTTTATTATGATGTGTGTCACAGACTATTCGGATCGTCGTGATACGGAACTTCTTCAACATGAAGAAAAATTATTTTTCGGAGATGATATGGAGATAGAAGAAGAAGAAATTGAAGATTACGAGGCGTCCGAGAACGAGGCGTCCGAGAACGAGGCGTCCGAGAACGAGGATGAGAGTGAGAGTGAAGAAGAGATGTCAGAGAGTGAAGTATTAGAAGAATCTATAGATAAAGATTTTGAAGTGATTAATCGAGAGAAAACAGACTAAAAAGAAGCAGGATGATGTATTGCTGGATCAAACTTTACAGCCATTTTATTACCTTTACTAAAATGTAAAAGAAAGAGTAGTAAAACTAAAATAAGTAACCACATTTATTATTTGTTATTACAACAAATAATAAATTAATATTTTTAAAAACTTAAGAACAGATTTATATATCGTTTCAAAAAAAACTTGATTGTGTATTTTTTCTTTTCATACAAGTCTTCGGTATAATGTTCTAAGTTTTCTTGTTCTATAATCTTTAGAAGTGTTGGAAAATATCCTTCAAATTTATTAAAGTTCAAACAGTCACGACCCATCGAATTATTCATAAATCCTAAACAATTTGAAATTTCTAATCTTGAAGGAACTTCTTCATCGTCTTCATCATCTTCTTTCAAAAAAAATTCAATTGCTTTTATATAAAAAAATCTACACACATCATCTATAAACTCTTCTTCAGTATCAAATCTTTTTACAATTTTATATGCAGTATAATTTACATTATGAATATATCGATCATCACTTCTTGCTTGACATAAAGTAAAATCATATATCAATTCTTTTGTTGGTGTTTTATATATTAATTCATATCCTTCATCAATTTCAAAATAAATATATTTATGAGACAAATGTGACATCATTTCTTTATGATTTAAAAAAATGTCATGACCACTAATTTTATAAATTTGATCATCAATTTTTGTATAACATAAATATGAATAGGAATCGTCATGCCTTTCGTCTCTAATTTTAAAGACATTTGTTTTTTGTTTTGGAACAATAAGATAACTATACTCCTCAATTATACTTGAAATATTATTATCAAACAATTTTATATTTTTGAATACACTTTCAATTTCAATTTTCAAAGACATTTTTTAAATAAAAAAATTCAAAAAATAAATCAATTAATTCTCAAAGAAAAATACATCTTTATCCGATAAATCCTCTTTTCCATACATTACATGTTCATACAAACTTGTTAAAAATGGATCATCCTCCGATTTTACTAACTCTTGCAAACACTTACAAAAGTCATCATCTTTATGTTCCATCTCTTTTGTTAACTCCTTATTAATCTTTGATTTAAATGTTATATTTTTTAAGTTATCACATTTCATCGCCTCTTTATATAAACTTGAATTTTTAAGAGCTTTAAATTCACTCTCCTCTCCAGATAAAACAATCTTATACTCGACTTCTTCTTTCATCTTTTCTAATGTCTCCTCTAAATTTGTCACATCCGCATACAAGATTTTCTTCTTTCTTATTGTCAAATATACTTCTTCAAAAGAGACTTTTCTATCACTCACAGATATCAAACACAGAGACTTATCTCCTGACTCTCCAAAAGAATGTTGCATTGAACTTCCTGTATAATATGCATTTTCTCTAACTTGTTGTTTATCATGAATATGACCACTTATTAAATATGGATACTCCAGTTTCCACTCTTCAACATCTGTAGCAACAATCATTCCCATTTTTGCTCCATTGATTAATTGGTGTCCAAACACAATTGTTGCATCTTTCCATCCATTGACATGATTAAGGGCCTCGACAAACCGACCATCTGGAACATATGGACACAAGACAATCTCGGAATTTGATGAGTAATTATATGAAATCTTAATCGGATAATCGACAATGGTAAGATTATCCCATCCTTTAAGAGTATTGAGCCAGTGATTATTTGTAAGAAATATTGTATTTGAAGTTGCATCATGATTTCCAACAAGCGCATAAACAGGAATTCCAAAATTAGTTAACATTTTAAAAAACTCAACAGCGTTATTTAGTGCTACAGTATGAATTTTCTCATGAGTATGAAGAATATCTCCTAACACAATAATCTTACACAGCTCATGAAGATGCTCATCAATCCAACGTTTTAAATTATCGATAAATATAGTTGACTCGTCGGTATTATCAACTTTAAAGTGAGGATCGCCAATAGCAAGAATTTTAGACATTTTTGTAGATTAATTATATATTTAAATATATAATTAATTAAATCGATTTATTCAGTTAAAAATATTCTATTTTTAACGTTATCGTCCTTCCATTCGGAAGGACAGTTAATCTCGAAGAGATTAACAACGTCATTCGATTCGGAATATTTTTAAATGATAGTTGTTTGTGGTGTGAAGATTTGTGAGGATACTTTATCTTTTAATTCTTGAGGAAGTTTATTTCCGTGTCCTGTCACTTCCTTACGTTTTGTATACATCTTATATAATCCTAATAATTTAAGTGGTTCAAGAGAATGAACATGTGCTTGAACTCTTTCTGGTGTTACAATATTTGTCTTATTTTGAAGAAATTGCTCATGAAGTTCTCTTATAATATAATATTGCTCTGGTGGTGCAATACTTACCATCTTTCTTACAAATCTATTTCTATATTTTCTAAAAATATTTAAACAAATATCATCAATTGAGTCTTGAAATTCAATAAAAATACTTCTCTTATCTTCATAAAGCTGAACAAAATCTTTAATACGCGATAAATCCCCTTCTTGTTGTAATTCTATATAACGTAATAAAATATTTGATTGATTACCTCTGAGTTTATTAAGTCTGTCATACTCATTAATTAATATTTTAAAACATTTTCCTTCTTCATTAATAAAGATTAATCCTTGTTCTTTTGTATAGTCTAAATTAGTTACTTTTTGAAGAATACCGTCTATTGATACTTCACTAAAATTGACTTCTTCGACTGGTGTGCCAATCTTTTTATCATTGTTAAAGTGAAATCTTCCGCAATTAAACCAACCAATACAAAATAAGTTTGCCTTTTCAAAACCACTACAAACAATACGATTATCAACATATGTTCTGATTAAGAAACAATACACATTTTCTTTGTTTAATGTTTCGTTAGCCCATGATTGAAGAATAACATCGGAAGGAGAATATGGATTTGTTTCTTGATAAATTTTATGGACATCATCACTCACAATTTTTCTAATCTCTTCAATAAAAAGATCTCCAAAAGATTCACCAAGACCCCATCTACTCTTAAATGCATCAAGTTTACGACAAGTAGTTAAATACCATTTGTCACCGTGATAAAAGACTCTAAGAAGAGTTGCTTCATATGAAATAAAACAACGTGTTTTTGGATTTGTGAGAAAGTCTGAGTGTTGATTAATAATGTCAATTTCATTTTGATTAATTTCTGGAGTAAAATCAAATGTTTTGCACACAATATCTCCTGTTTTTGTTTTTACAATACCTCTAAATTGTTTGATGTAATCTGATGATTCAAGATTGCAATCATCAAAATGAAAACAATCTAAAACCTCATTTTGATCGACTATACTTGGTGTATATACTTCATCGGATTGGTCCGCCCAACTTTGTTTAACTTGTGACATTATAACAGATTTTAACTTTTTATATAATAACCTTTTTTTTAAATCAACTTTTAAAAAAAGGTGATTTTTGTGCAAAATTATTTAATCCACCTATTTTTACTGATCCATAAGGTTCGTTAAATAGGTGGATTAAATAATTAATTAATTAGTCTTAGTTTTTGATTGTTTTCTTTTTAACAACCTTCTTAACTGGTGTTTCTTCTTCTTCTTGTTCAAAAGTAACTGTAACCGGAGGAGTTGCTGTTTCTTCATCTGCGCCAGGAGCTGAAACATCATCAAAAGGTGCCGATGGTTCTGTTGTTGGATTTAAATTTACAACTGTTTCTGTAGATCTTGAACCACCAAAACGTAATAATCTACGATGAGATGTTTTTTCTTCTGTTTTAAGTTCTGCTTCATAGATCTTAACTTGAATCTTGATATCTTTACCAACAAAGATTGATTCAAAACGAATTGCCGGACGAATATAACCCTTCTTATTTATATATTCAAGAGGATTAATTTCTTGAGGATTTCCATTTTCATCAACTTCATCTTCAAGATAAAACTTGGAAATGATTCTTCCCGGAATGACATTACCTTCCTTATCACGCTTTTCTTTTGCATAGATAAGTTTAGCATTTAAAACCGGTGCGTTTTGATCTGGTTCTTGTGTCTCCTTATCCTTAATAAAAGAAACAGGAGAAATACTGTCAAGTTGTTCTCTCACTTTAATATTTGTCTTACCAACAGACTTCTTAACATCTTGTGTCATAAGATGATCCTTACATTTCTCAACAACTTGTTGAAAAACTTCAAGAGTCTTGATTTGACGTTCTGTTGGAGCGCCTTGATCAAACATCAAAATACCACAAGCATAACCTGTGAGATTGTTTGTGTTATTATCAACCGCTTCCTTGATACCAAATGTTTTACATCTGTCCATTTCAAAGACAAGATCACTTTCTACTTTACCAATACGGGTAAAAATGTTAATACGATAGAATGGAGGAATATTGCCCGATCCTTCTGTTTTAATTGGCGCATCAAATTCAAGATTTGACAAGTCATAATTCATTGGATCAGATATCTCAGTTGTTTTTGCACGTAAGATCGCTTTGTTAACTTTGTTTTGAGCCGACATTTAAGAGTTTAGTTAGGAGTTTAATTAGATATTTGTTATCTTTAAGCCTTTTTTGTGGAAAATCAGTTAATATTTGGCGTTTTTTGCATACCTTATTAATTTTTATTTTTTTCTTCTATATTACTAAAATGAATAAGAATGTTATAATTATTTTAGCTCTTCTTGCTTTTCTTTACTTCTTCGTATTTGACAACAAAAAAGCTGAATCTTTCGCTATTGACGAACTCGCAGACATCCCTGTCACAGATGACGATGGTTTAAAAATTCTCTACTCTATCAAAAACAAAGATAATAAAGATCTAGTTAGCTCAGCTTTTACTCCAGTCATGTGTAATACTGTTCTCATTCATAATCCTAACCAACTTATCCCTCCTCAAGAAAAAGGTTGGAATCTTAAAATGATCTCTAAAGGAATCTACGTGTTTGAAAAGCCTTCTCAAAAAGAATGTTTATATGCTAGTCAAGATTCTCTTAAATCCTATGCAACAGAAAATTGTAATCACAAATCCTTATGTGGTCTTGAAACACTTGACTTTCAAAACTCAATCGATGAAAATAGTTTACGAACATATTTTAGAATCATCAAACTTAACACAGGTAAATATTACATCATTTCCGTTAAAACAAATAAATATGTTTGTATTAATCAAAACGGAGTTGATATGCTTACAACTCCAAATGAATATTGCGAATTCAGTTTTGATAAAATTTAATTTTAGACAAAAATAATTTATATAAATTATTTTTGCTTTATTTTTGTTATTTTCTTTATAATTGACAAGATGAAAGTATTTTTACTGTTTTTAGTTGTGATTGTAATTATTTATTTACTCAACCACAAAAAAGAGCCATTTTCTTCTGATGGTAATCTTTCCGCTCTCTCAAGACCTGAATTACAAAAGCCACCATCAATCGATATTGATCAAATTGACTTTAAAAATTTGACTCCAGAAGAATATGCAAGACTCATCAGTAGACTTCAACAAAGTGATGAACGTCCAATTATTAAAAATTTACCAGTTTTTGTTTAATTTTTCACCAAAATAGATGAATGAAAAATTAAAATCTTTTTATTAAATAAAATGAAGACCGTCCATTTTATCTTAATCATTTTACTACTTTATTTCTTACTCAAAAAAAAAGTAGAACCTTTCCAAACAGAAAGAAAATACCTCTCCGACTACTTTCTTGATAATTATTATCGTTACTCAAACTCTTCTCTAGATTCTCAATCTAATTATGCAACGGTAATTCCTAATACAGAAGCTACCACATCTCAAATTGATCTCAACTCAATTGATTTGACAAAACTTAATGATATGGATTATGCTAACCTTGTTGCATTATTAAAAGGCGCAGGACAAGTTCAACTTGAAAAAGTGATCTAATCTTCAAAGAGTATCTCCATCTTTTCCTTTGTCTTCTTTAATGCATTTTGTATCCTGTCATATCCAATCTTAAGATTATGTTCATCTATAAATCCGTATAATGCCGGCTCATCAATATTCTTTTGTTTTATTCTCTTAATTAAAGGATACTCTAAATTAAATAATTTGCGTATATCTTGATGTTTTAACACAGTAATATCATATCCTTGTATGTTATCAATTGATTTGTATTTCTTAATTAATTCAAGTGCTTTTACAGGACCCACTTTTGGAAGTTTATTTTTCTTATTATAGTCACATCCAATTAATATTCCAAAGTCTATAAATTGTGGTTGTGTAAGTTCCATTTCTTGAAGTAACTCTTCCAAATTTACATATGTAATTGCGCCACTTTGAACATCAATTGATAATATAACTTCAGTTGCGCCATGTGCAAAACAATCTGTATCACAACTTATAATAGCAGATCCAAGACCTTGCTTTATCATATAACAACAGTAACCCTCGCTTTCAGATGGAGAAACTACAAATGGTATGCCAAGAATATTGAGAAGATCCTTAAGATGAAATGTGTCTTTTTCCCCGATATAAACCATTTGTTTTTCAAGAGAGAGAATGTAATTTTGAATGTCTTCAATATCTTTATCATCTATTTCAAGCGCCTTTGGCGCGACTCTTGAGTGAAGAAGTTGTTTGAGTTTTGTCGTTGATCCTTTTTCTTCAATTTTCTTTTTTACATCTTTTACCAATTCAATTTCTTCTGGTGTGAATTCTTCATCATTAGCATATTTTTGAACACACCCATTTAACATTTTAATCTTTTCTTTAATCTTGTTTCTTTTTTCTTTTCTCTCATCAATTTCATCTTTTTTTTCATCCGGAGGTTTACCGTCAAACACCGTAACAATGTTTAACTTGTTATTTTTAAAAAGAAGAAAGAGATTAAGCATCGCGTTAAGCCATCTTCCATCTTGACTTCCAAAAATACAAATGTATTTATACATATAAGACGCTATATCAAAGAAGATGAACTGATTTGCATACTTACTGATATGTTCTTCGTGAATGACGTCTGGATACTTTTGTCTAACGAATGATAAAAATCCATCTAAACCCATTTATCAAATTTAAAGATTACGTTTATACTATATAAATTAATTCTTTAAAGTCATTTAAAATGGATAACGAAACAACAATACGCGATTTGAAAAACTTGGTAAAAACACTTGAACAATCCAATGTGATGAAAGACATGGAACTTTTTTCTTTAAGGGAACAGATGAACACCATTGTCGCCGAGAACAAAAGTTACGACACCTTATTTGGATTCACAGAAGATATGACATTCGAGGAAAAAGTAAAATACAATGATGATTGTGAAAAGGAGATTGAAGAAGCAGAGGCTTCTTTAGATGAAGAGACAAAGAAGGAATATTATTCTGAGTTAGAGAAGGAGGATTTATTGGTTGAGTATGCATTGCAAATCAATCAATTGCAATATGAAACTGCGGAGTTATTTAGTGAGATTAAGGGATGTGTGCCTGACAGCTCATACAATGAGTATAAGAAACAAAAGAGAGCATTTTATGCAATGATCGAACTATTTTACAAGATATATGAAGGAGATGATAAATTATATATATTTGATGTGTTAATTGAGGCATTACGTAAACAACGTAGAGTTTATAAATTAGATGATTTAATTAAGAATATAGATTAAAGCTTAATGATTTTTTCAATAGACTTTAGTTTATTTTTGAGATGACTATTTTCAACTTCTAACTCTTTAATTTTATTAAGTAGAATGAGAATTGTTGATTGATCTTTTAGTTTTTCATCATTGAGATGATTGAACATTTTTTTATATTCTTCTTGATGTTTATCAATGATATCTTTCAAATTCTTCATTTATAAGATAAAGCAAAAATAATTTATATAAATTATTTTTGTCTAATATAAATAAATTATTTTATTTTATATTATTCAACTTATTAAATATTAATTTAACTCAATAAAAAGAGTTAAATTAATTCTTTTTTTTATTAGAAAAAATGATATCGTAAGTGTTCTTGTAATTTATAGAATGTTATTCTATTTGTTTCATCTTTTAATAATTTAATTAATTCGTTATCAACAATGATGTATCGTTTATCATTTTCATCAAATAATTTATTATTCTTAATATAATTAAGAACAAATCTTATAATTTCAAATCTAAAATATGTGTTATTGATATCAAAACCTGTGAATGACGCTAATTCTTTAGAAATATTAATAGGTTTTGTTAAACCATAATGAGATGGCGAATTTGTTCTTTTTTTATCAAACAAATAATACAAGTTTATGGTTTCCATTATATTTATTAATTAAATATAATATAGATAATTATAAAATCAATTAATTTAACTCTTTTATCGAGTTAAATTAATTCTTTTTTATTTGATAAATCGATATTTTTAGTCTTCACCCACGCGTTACCCTTTTATTTGATGTCGCTTTTTATTTTCTTTTCATCAATTTATCAATATTTTTGTAAGTCCGTCACGTAACCATAGAGTCCGTTATTCTTCTAATTCCTCATCAGCATCTGCTGGTTTGGAGAAATGACCCTTTAAATATTGTTGTAATCTAAAGTATGTTAATGGTAATGATTCACCCTTTTCATTCTTTGGTGGATGAGCTGGGTCATACTTTAATAATTTTTGTAATGGCGCGTTAACAACAATGTTACGCTTATCACCCTTTTCGTCGAATAACTTATTCTTCTTAATATATTCACAAATAAACTTTGTGACTTCTGTTCTAGAATATGTCTTGTTGACATCCCAACCTGTGAATGTTGCTAATTCTGTTGAGATATTAACTGGTTTTAAGAAACCGGAAGAAGAGTTATTCTTTCTAACTGCTGTCTTTCTGAACTTTGTAACATGATTTGCATCATTGTGTAATTGTCTAACAACTTTGTTTAAAGACTTTAAGAATCTAATACCCTTAGATTTCTTATCTTGTCTTAAAACTTCAATTTCATCTTGAATCATCTTAAGAACTGTTTCAAAATCACCATTGACTGATTCCTTTGTTCTTTCTCTACGTTTCTTTTCTTTTGGAGCATCTGGATTTGCTGGTGCTGCTTCCTTTGGTGCTGGTGCTTTCTTTTCTACTGGCTTCTTTTCTGCTTTCTTAGATTCTGTCTTCTTTTCTGCTTTCTTAGATTCTGTCTTCTTTTCTGCTTTCTTTGATTCGGACTTCTTTTCTACTTTCTTTGATTCAGATTTCTTTGAAGATGCTGCTGTTGTTTTCTTTTCAACTTGTGTCTTCTTTTCTTCTTGTTCTTCTGTCTTCTTTGTTGGTTTAGCTGCTGGCATATTGAGATATGTTTTTATAGTATAAAAACCGTTCCTTTAAGCCTATTTAGGGATATTTAAAATTGATGTGTCCTTCGGGTTGGCCAAACCGAGTTTTATTTATTTATTTAATACCCATTTAAAAGCAATCTAACATTTTTGCGGCAAAATAGATAGCTAAATTTCTATTTTCTTTTTCTTGAAATTTCAATATTCTATTTAATATTGAAATTAATTAACCTTGCTCATTATTCGTATAAAAATGTATATAAACTTTCTATTGTCATCTTATCAAATAATGGTAACACCGTATGCATAGAATATTTTTTTAATAAAAAAAATATTTCTTCCGCTTCATCTCGCATCACCAACTCAGGATTGTTAAAATAAGTTAACAGATCCTCATCATTCTCTTCATAACAATCCCAATATTCCTCCTCTTCTTGCTCAGTCCACTCTTCACTCATTGTTGTAATGTGTATATATTCTTGAAAGACGATTATCTAAACTAGAATTTTGAAAAGCAAAATAATAAAAATCTTCACGAGTAACTTTTCTATTTACTTTACTAATCACGGCTGAATATAAATAATCTAATATTTCTTTATGCTCCTTCACAAAAAATGGAAACGTTTTATAACGCAAAATATTATTATTTGAAATCATTGATTATTTATATTATATTTTTCAAGTTTTAAATTAAATTAGACAAAATTAATTTACATTATTTTTTATTGAGGCGGCATCGCACTCATCATCATTACTACCACTTGTCCATTATCCTTTACTTCCGGCTCATCGGTTATATCTATCGTTTGAACATCCTCTTCCTGATGTTGTTGAACTTCGTCATGTAGCTCTCCAAAGGAATCATCTTGTAATAATGCACTCATCTCCTCTTTCAAATCATATTCCTGAGATGGATCTTGACGTTCCTGAGATGGTTCTGGACGTTGTTGTGGAACAGGTTGTGGAGGGGCAACAGTTCGTTGCACTGGTCTTTGTTGTTGTTGTGGAGGATTTCTCTTTCTTATTGTTGGAATTTGTGGAACTTCTTGTCTTTGTTCTTGTCTTGGATTTAAATGTGTTTCAAGAACATTAAATATTGTTCCAAATACTTTATCATTCTCTTTCTTTTGCTTATCTAATTCACTCTTTAATTCCTTAATTTGCTCTTGTAACTTTCTATTCTCTTTGAAAAAATAAGCCGATAAACCAGCAATTACAATCGCTTCACCGCACATATGATAAATCGTTTTATTGTCCATTTTATCAACAAATTGTTATTTGTTGATAAATATTTTGTGTTTAAAGCTAATTTTATTTTTTTTTATTCGCCGCTAATGCACTTTCTCAATTTTTCCTTTGCTTGTTGCTCTAATAACTTAATCTTTGATTGTTTTATTGTTGTAGATCCCGTTCCACTTATTGTCTTTAATCCTCTTACTACATCTTCTAATGTCGCTCTTTCACTCTTGACCAAACTTTGAACTCTAAATGGTTTACTTTCTGACACACTTACATCTTTACGCGTAGCTGACATTATTTTTTGCTTTAATGTATTAATTATATTTGTTGATCCAATCACATTTATTATACTCTCTCCAACTGTTATTGGAACAATTACATCACTCTCTGTTGGAACTTGACACATCTTTGTCTCAATATTACATAACATTCCATCATCACATGTCAAATCAGCAATAATACTCTTCTCATCCGTCTCACTTGTTATTTCTAACACTCCACAACTCTTTTCTCGAACCTCTTCTTTCTTTGGTATTAAAAATGCCGGACCTACGACTTCCGGAAGCTTGGTCTCCGGTTCCGGACTCACTATCGTTCGTTGCGCCAAAGGCGCGACAACCTTAGTTACCGGTGGAAGTGGTGCAGAAATTGTTGTTGAAATGTTTTCGTCTTTCTTCACTTTCTTTACCGTTGAAAATGCAGGCCTCTTTTTCTCTGTTGTTACAGTTATTTTTGGTTTTGGTGGATTTAGTCTATCCTCAATCTTCTTCATTAATCTAACATATTTCTCATACTCTAAATTTCCCGTCTCATTTACATCCTCATCGATCTCAGGTTTATAATGATCCAAGATACGTTTATAATCTTCCATTTGTTTCTTTGTCATAAGCATATCAATTTGCCAATCCTCAATTATTGGAACCATCATCATTGTAAAAAAGATTTGAGTATATACCTCATCATTTGATAAAACTTGACCAAAAATATTCTTAAATTCTTCTCCTAATTCTTGTGCATAAGTCACAAATCCCTCATAATCTTCTAATGTTAAAAGGGAAATAATATACTCTAATGGTGTTGCTGAAGGAGTTGGTTCCGGTTCCGGTTCAGGAGGTGGTGAACCCGGTTCTTGTTCCTCCATAATTTCTTTAATTGCTAGATCAATTGAATCTTTTACAAGTCCATATGCTGCCTCATCTGTTGCCGCGTTTTTAATAACTTCATTAAATATCTTATCCGTATATTCCCTTGATAATCTCTCAGAAATATCTTTATTCTCTATCGAAGCAACAATGTGATCAATTGTTTCTCTTACTTTCATATGTCCCTCATTAAATTTATTTTGAATTCTATCAAGAGTGTCTTGATTTCCAACTATAACACGTCCATGTAATTCTATTGATGGTAACTCAGATTTTTCTTCGCACTCACTCTTCTCAACATTACATAAATTATTATTAGGACAACTGAGATCTTGTAATGCAACCTCCTCATTTAAAGGATCTTGATCCATCCAACTCTTCATCATAAAACAAACCTCCTTTTTCTTTTCGGCTTGAACTTTTATCTCTTCTTGCTTATCTTCTATTTTTTTCATAACAACCTTTGCTTTCTTTATTTTATCTTCGGTTTCTCTTGTCTTTTCTTCCAATTTCTCTTTCTTTTCTTCATATTTTTTAACATCCATCTTTGCTTGTTTTGTTTTCAAAATGAGCAAATCATTCACCGCTTTTTCTTGTCTCTCAATCAATAATTCCATCTTTCTATTTAAATCATCATACTTTGTTCTTAACTCATCCTCTGTCTTCATCAACTCTCTATCTTCTTTTTTAAATTGATCTAAAATATAATCACACAATCTTTCTCTTGATGCACCTATTGGACGCGCCCATCCTCTTGAATCTATAAATGATAAAAAGTCTTCTTCGGAATATCTACTCTCTGATCTAACTGGTTGAACAACCGGTTGGATTGGTATTTCAAAATGAGCTTGAGCACCTGGTATTTCAAAAGGAATGCTTGGTTGTGCATTTTGAACCAAAATAAAACTTCTTTCAATTATTTTTAATGCTTGACGAAGTATGTCATCAGGAATACCTTGAACTTTAACTCTTGATATTATTTCTTTTAACATCTCTTTTATCTTGTCTTTATTAAACAATACACTACTCTCATCAAAAACATTTTGATATACTTTTAACGGTATTGAAAAATCTGTAACGCTTGGTTTTTCTCCCTTTTGCTTAACCATATTAATATAATTAATTGCATGCGCTTCTAATATATCATTATCCGTTAATTCACGTTCAGGTGATGGCTCGCGACGAGGTGGAGGTGATGGCTCACGACGAGGCGGTGGAGATAACACTTTTTCAGCATATCGTAAAGAATTTTGAATAACACTTTCCGCTTTACTCAACACACTCTTTGGAATTCCTTTTTTGTCTTTTACTTGTTGAATAACTTTTTTCAACACTTCAGTTATCTTTGTTTTATTGAAAAAGCGACTATCATCTCCAACAACTCCAGAATAAATATTCATTATTTGTGTAAACTCACTCACACTTGGTTTTTTTCCAGAATTACTAACCGTGTCTATATACTTAAGAGCTTGTGCTTCAAGCACCTCTTCTTCATTAAAAATGAAGGATTCTTCCTTTTTTTCATCCACATCCATTTTCTTAATCTCTTCCTCAACGATCTTTTTAACGGCAGACTTTTCTTTTGTTCCCATAACAATCTTTCCAACATCAGGAACATCAGGAAAACGCTCGTTGATTTGATTAAATTCTTTCACATTTAAATTTGGTAAAGCCGGTTTAGATGGAACAGCTAAATCCGCTTTATCAACTTTGTTAATTAGAGAATTTTTAAGATATTCAATATAAGTTTGTCTTGCTCTATCTTGTTCATCAAGATTACGTATCTTTGCAATACGCTCTTTAATAATTGTAACTTGTTTATTGATCTTTTGACAATTCTCTTCTTTTGTTCCAGAAGTATCTTTATAACCCAAAATATTAGCGGCCTTACGGACCATATCAGCACCAGTAGAAGTATCTTGACACATCTCAGATGCATGTTGAAAGTTTACATCACTTTCAGCAAAATAATCCTCCCAAGGAAACTTGTCAGCCGGATTCGATTTATGTCTTCCCATTTATATTTATAATTAGAAAAAAATATAAAAATAATATATAAATCAGTTTATATGCTTAAACATTCATTTTTTAATATTTAAATTATGTCTCACTCAACCCAAGACCTTTCCAATTATCCAAAAAGAACTTTCAGAGTTAAACTCGCAGAAGGTTATAAATACAAAAATGTTGCTCTTATTCTTCAAATCTCTATGGATAAGATGAAAGCAACAAAAAATCCTAAACTCGTAATCAACGGCGTTGAATACGAACCTACAGAAATCACAAAAACAAAATATATTTTCAATTTCAAAGACATCAGAGATTCAAATAGATCAATCGTCTTCCCTGAAGATGAAATAGAAAATAATAAACACTGTCTTGAAGCTACATTCGTCTATAATGGTCTTAGTGCAATTTCCTTCTTTCCAAACCCTACTAATGAGCTTTTACAAAACTCAATCTTTACAAAAGATTTACAGATGTATTTCAAATTTGATAAACCAATTGCTAAACATATCGACACGGAAGAA
>Ga0214923_10004724_pt1 | contig 16274 bp, 18 predicted proteins | sample LL1510_MetaG_FD_177993 | JGI IMG/M metagenome (GOLD analysis project Ga0214923, IMG submission 177993) | Freshwater microbial communities from Lake Lanier, Atlanta, Georgia, United States - LL-1510 | ecosystem: Environmental > Aquatic > Freshwater > Lake | place: USA: Georgia | collected...
AATTAGGCATTTCCGTTGAACCTTCAGGAGAAACCATTACGATTACAACCTATTTACCTATCAATTATCCTGAACATGAAGATATTGCTGCACCTACAGGATACGATGATAATCCAATTATTGCAACTAGCAAAGAGTTTGAAACACTCAAAAATTTATACAATATGTCACGTAATATATTAGTCTCTTCAAGCAATGGAACCATTCGTTTTTGGTGTGACAATAACGCGTTGTACAAACGTAAAGTTGTGCTTGGCAATAAAGAAGATGATGATCAAAAAGAATCTCAAACCGAAGAAGACGAATACATTCAAAACTTCACCAACCAGTTTATTACAGGTCTCACAAAATGTGCTCGTCAATCTGGCAATGTGCAAATCTTTTTAGCGGATGAAGCTCGTCCATTAAAAATCAAGATGAAAGCAGGTAACCTCGGTGATTTAATCATCTACATCAAATCCAAAGAAATGATCGAAATCGAACGTGAAGAAGAGCAACAAAATGGTGCTGAAGACGGTTCTGATTTACAAATGATGAATGAACTTAATATCGCTCATGATGACGAATAACTTTTTTCAATAAAACAAAATCATACCTATGTTTTTATTGATGATTTTCAATCAATCCGTTGACCATAAATATTGTCAATATAATATGCTAAACTTTCATTTGGATGTTCATTTGCAGGACATCCCTTCCCTGTTGTTTTCACATCACGTAAACATTTTGGTGCAGACGAAGTATATAAGGATGCCATCATAACACCATGTTTGTCCTTGTACACTTTACCATCTGAATCAGGATTCGAACGTATGGTTGGCATTTGACTATTTACATTCACAACTTGAAATCCTTGTTGATACATCCATTCTTTCATCTTAGTAGGATACAATCGTTCAAAGATATGTACTTTTTCATGAACTAAGATTTGAACCAGAATGTCTGATGCTAACGTATGATTGGATACAAAAATGATGTTGTCACGAGTGTGTGGCAATCCTTCTTCATAATTTGTTCCATTGGTTTTCGCTAAAATCCATGGTATGTCACTTATTTGTTTCATATCTATGGATGGAAATTGTGATTGTAAACGTAAAAAGAATATATCAGCTAATCGACAACAATGAAGTAACTTGAGTCTTTCCCAGATTGTAAAGTCCGATGTTACCATACATGATTGTAAAATGGTTTGGTTGATGGACGTAGAACGTCTTGCAGATAAATCAGCTTGATTCAATTGTGCAAAATAACCATCTGGATCACGTTTAAAATATGTACAAGTATCTTCTTTGCTCATGAAAGTAACATGACGAATCATGGACACAAACACAAGTATTACACACAAACATAAAACGAGTGCTACTTTCATTTTCAATTCAATCTTACCATCATAAGGCATATAAAAATAAAAATGACAACAAAACGATGATGATCATAACAAATGAATCGCATCATTGTGTAACCACATATTTTCACGAATTATAGGTTCAGAATCCATGATACGACGTTCTTGTCTTGAACCATTCATTTCACTCGGATGCACATCAATAAACTTGGTTTGAATGTGACTTTCGACAGCCTGTGTTTTTAACTTCAAATCATGACGACAAAACGGACAACGTATTGCTTCCGTATCTTGCAGGTGATTAAAGATCAACCCTTTGTAACTCATTAATGAAATGGTATGCCCACATTGGAGTTCAAATTGTGGATATGGTGGTTTACAACCAGTGATGGGACAATCTTCTTTTTGTTCAATACTCCAGACTGGTAATATACCATACGGATCATATTCACGATCCAATAATTTGATAAACGGAATCGATAATGCATCAAAAATTTGTTTCAAAAACACATACTTTTGTGATGACGGAATTGGTATATGTGGGAAGGCTGCCATTTGTTGTAGTTCAATATTGAGTCCTAGGTGAAATTTACGATTTGCAACTTCAAACAACAATGTTAAAAAATCCGTATTGCCTGAACAGTGTATACCCTGATGATTCAGCACAAAGTTATTGACACTGTGTAATGGAAATTGTGATTCTTGATACCAACATTGTATACTGATAGTCATGACATAGGTACAAACATGACAATGTCGAAATTTCATATGAACAACAGGATTGGGTAAGAACTTACGATCAAGTTCAAAATCTTCGTAATAAAATTGCCCGAACGAGTGTGATTTGTAATTGTGGAAGAACAAGATGCAATCCCAGAAAGCTGATAACACTACATTGGAAGAAGGATCCAAGTGTTTTAAACTGGAGGTTGTACAATAAATAAAATTGATGTTTTTCGACCAACGACGATAGTATTGCGGATGCGTAATCAACTCAATCAATTGCCTTGGAAATGATCCTATACATGAAGACGTTGGTCCTAAATGTGCTAACATTTTAAGCACAAACGTAAAACGATCTGACATAATACGTTGTTGTTGGTATTGACGTTTGAGTTTATTCGTGTATGAAGTTGTTCGTTCCTCATTGGAATTCATACGCGAGTGAGTGGTTGTTTGAGTATTTATGTTTCTTTAGATCCAAGCTTTTTCTTGTTTTGTCAGAAAACCCATTTAAAGCAGCCAACAAGCAAACATCAACATAACTATTTACCCGTTGCAAAGATGGAAACACAATCTCAATTTCACGCAGATGTTGAACGTAAGAATGAAGTCCGTACTGGTGTTTTAACACAAGTCATGATTGCAAAAACTGATCCTAACCGTCCTGATTTAACAGACGAAGAATTACAAGCAGCAAAACAATCAGGTCAATATAACAACTTATTTCTTAAGTTGGATTTCCCAAAAACCACAAAGTTTAATGTTGACCCAAGTGTTCCACAACAAAATTATTCTTTAGTCTCTTTTGTTCCTTCTCAAGGTGCTATGCCAGACAGCAACGGTTACTTTGGTTTAATCAAGATTCGTGGTTGTTTTGCAACACAAAATGAAGCTGAAGAACATGCAGACATGTTGTTACGTAAATACGATTCTTTTGCGGAAATTCAAGTTGGTCGTGTTGGTAAGTATCTTCCTTTATTAGGTGACATGACTCCATATACAATGGAAACAAGAGAAATTGATATACGTAAACAAGTAGAAGACATCGTTCGTGCAGAAACACGTAAGCGTAAAGAACAAGAAGCAAGAGAAATTGATGAAGTACAACAACGTCAACAAAAGCTTACAGACAAGACTCATCGTGCAGAAGAAGATGAATCTGTTAGTGATTTGGATTTTTACATTCGTTTACGTAACAAGAAAGCACAAAATGCAGTTGCAATCGATGATTGGAACAAAAAAATAGCAGAAGCAAGAGTAACCATTGAAAAAACCAAGACAGATATTGAAGCGCTAGATCGTAAACATCCTGAATTCAAAAGGCAGTTCCTTGCAAAGTACGAAGAAGCATTAGCACAAGTTGGTGCAGAAGCATCCAAGAATCCATTAATTGCTTACATGAAAGCAGATGCAGAAGAAGAACAAAAAGAAGAACAAAATGACTCATGCACATCTATTGACACCACCGCTGTCGATACTCAATGTTCTTCCTCTTCAAGTTCATAATTTGCAACCGTTATGTATCATATAAAAGTAGACATTCATTTTTTATATTATCAACTTAAAATCTAGAATTAATATACTTTATATACTTATTAATTGTAACAACACCAAAATGGTCAAAAACACAAACGGTGGTAATAAAGCCAAACATAAAGCACGTAAAGATGTCAATCAAACACATCATGCAAAACTAGAAGATCTTGTTGCAACGGAAGATCAAGATTATGCTAAAATTACAGCTATCTATGGAGGTGGAAAATATCAAGTGATTACGGAAGACAAAGAAAACAATAAACAAAAAACAACTCGTATAGGTATTTGCTGTGGAAGAATTAAACGATTTACACGTCCAAAATTAGATGATATTGTTCTCATCTCCTTACGTTCATTCCAAGATAACAAATGTGATATTCTTCATTTATACTCTCGTGATGAACTACAAACTCTTGTTGCAAACAATGTCATTTCCCATGCCTTTATTGCTACGTCACAAACCTTTGGTGCTTCTATCGTATCCGAAGAAAGTGCAGACGTCGTATTTGGAAAAGAAGAAGACGAAGAAGATTGGAATACTATCTAAAAATTGAATTTTTACGTATTCATGTTTTGTGCTCAATTCTTTTGAATAAAAATACATCTTTTATTCATTGTGATTATATCACACATCGTCTACCTTGATCATATCGACGAAATCCCCGTCGCTGACATCTACATAACACTCTTCATAATCATGGTCAACCAACTCCACCTCTGAACTAGGTTGATTCACGTTGCTCATGTCTAACAATGGTTGAAACAATTGCATGAACTGCGACGTCAGCTTGTTTTTGACTTGTATAATAAACAATTCTACAATCAATGGAATCATACCAATCGTTGAATGTGATTCTATTGTATTCTATTGTATTCTGTAAGATAAAACTCTTTATTTCTTTAAATAGCAACTTAAAAATAAGTTGTAATCACAATACATAAAGTTATTCATAAATCCTTATGAACAAAGTTTACGTAGGTTCTGTGAACAACCTGGACTCATCGAGTGTCGTTCATTTTATTTGTTATGACATCCATGTATTAGAAGAAGACGAATATAACCTGTTTATAGATCATGACACCTTCCAAGTTCAAACACTCAGGTGCTTCAGCAACACAAATCACCCTTCATCGCATTACTTGTTCATCGCAAACAGTGACGTGTATCATTTTGTTTTAATTGCAACAAGCAAACAAGAAGCTACCAGTATGATACGCAAACGGTTTCCTTTGTGTACAAGTACACTTTCCTTTGATGCAGAAATTCCTCTTGTTGTGTCGTATTCAAAAAATGGGAAAATGTACAAAAAACGATATGAATCCAAGTTTATTGATATCTTTCAACTTGAAAAATATTCACCAAAACCAAAACAAGCAAACACATCCGAGTCAACCAAATATAATAAAATCAAACTGATGCCATCAATAACAAAAAAAGATACAACAAATAATACAACAAATAATACACAAGATATTCTTGTCATCGATTTACAACCTGTGTCATAAACAAGAATGCCAACCATTTATGTTGGACGTATTGAACCACATTTCAAACATGTAGGTTTAGATCCAAAGATTTTGAATTTACAACTATGACACCACCAATCTGGATGTTTCGCGTTTACACTTGATGTTATGCATGACAAACGTTTTTGTTGAACCTGTTTAAATTGCTTGATATCTTCTGTTGTACATGTATCATTCACAAGTTTTTGTAATATGTCGTATTGTACAACTGTCAATCCTTCTTTAAAATATCCAATCGTACAATGTGTCATTCCATACATGTTCACCATACCTGTATATACAACAAGAGCTTTTTCCACCATCACGAAGATTTGTGGTATGACAAACGTATTGTGTAATAAATGTGCACGTCTTGATTGTTCTTCAACTTCGAATTGTAAACATAGTTCAATGTGCATAGGTCTGGCATCATAAACAATTCCATGTTCACTTAATTTTGAACGTATACTTTGTACCCATATTGCTAAACTACAAGTTTCATCCAATAATTTAGACTTGCCTTCTCCTTCTATTTTTTCGTCTGGATTTTTGAATTTAATTTGTACTTGTTGATTCATGACTGAAAGTTAAAGTTATAAAAATTTTGTTTTTATATTTGTAAAAAAATAAAGAGCAATCAATAGTATATATACTTATACACATGAATTCACATTTGCAAGCAAGACGAAAGTTTTATCTGGGTGATGTATTGTTTGACAAAGCAACCAATTCACAACCTATTAGTCAAGAAGAATTACAACAACGTGCGAATGAACTAGGTATAACCATTCATGAACTCAAAGCAGCTATCTCTATGTTTGGTTCCTTCCATAAAAACTTACAATCCAAACGTATCTTTCAAATTGGCCTTGGTGGCATAGGTGGAAATCTGCTTGATTTTTATACAAAACATTTCACGTTTCAACCAGGACATATTGTTGCATGTGACAAAGATATCAACGTTATCCGTTCCTTACCTTCGTATCCGAACATTGTGTACAAACACATACACATAACTCAACACAATTACCGTGATGTCTTTGCACAACATGTACACGAAGGAGATATGATAGTTGATCTTGGGTATTATGTCGATACAGCGGATGTGTTACAATGGTGTAAAGAACATGGTGTCTTGTTCATCAATGCAGCCGTTGAAGAATGGGAAGACAATGAATCCAACGGATTACAATATCCTCAAAACGAAGTACGTACCTATACGCTGTATCATCGTCAAATGAGAATAAAAGACCTAAGTAATGGTTGGAATCAAACACCTACAGCAATTTTAACAATTGGTGCAAATCCAGGTGTTGTCTCCTATATGTATAAAATCGGTTTACAACACTGGGTACAACACCTTGTAGACACATTCGAAATGGCCAAAATTACAACAAGCTGTTCAACTCATACAACGTAAACCCATCGATTATCCTAAGCTTGCTCAATTGATGAATATACAAGTCATACAAATTGCAGAAAAAGATACAATGCGTCAATCTATACCTAGAGAACAAGGTGAATATATTGTAACATGGAGTCCTATGGGGTTTGTCGAAGAAAGTATTGCTCCTGCTGAACTTGGTTGGGGAACACACGAAACAATGACGGAAAAAGATGGTGCGTATGGTTACACACAAGGTCCAAGAAACCAGGTATGTTTTCGTACTCGTGGTGTTGACACCATGGTTCAAAGTTTCGTTCCTTCTGGTAACTTTGTCGGGTTTATTGTCCGTCACGAAGAAGCATTTTCTATCTCCGATTATTTAACTGTTCGTGATAGCTTTAACCAACCTGTATACCGTCCAACCGTCTATTATGCATATAGTCCTTGTTCAGATGCAATCGCTTCTGTTCATGAAATGAAATCCAATGGGTGGAAAACACCAACAAAACTTCGTCTTCCTAAAGAAGAATTAATAGACGGACGTGATGAACTAGGTTGTTTCATGTTATCAGGAGATGCAGATGTTGGTAATTGGTGGATTGGAAGTATACAATCAGTTGCAGAATGTAGGGAAATATGCAATGGTCCAAGTCCTGTAACGTCTTTGGTTACAGCAGGTGTTTTTACAGGTATTATGTATGCATTCAATCATCCTGCATTAGGCGTGATTCACCCTGATCATATGAATGAAGATGAATCCATGGATCTTACATTACCATATTGGTATCCGTTGAAATCATTTCACGTACCAGAATGGAAACCTCATGTTCAAAGCAAATTTCACGTTCGAGGAGAAGCTAAGAATCATGTTTTACAAACTCCTGATTGGGTCATTGAAAAATTTTTATTAAATTAAAGAGATCCCAACACATACTTTATTACATTGATTTAACATCATGGATTTTGTGAAGGAAATCTCTGCTGAAAAACGTAGACTCAAAGAATTACGTTATTCCTTGTATGTGTCTTCAAAAGCATTTGCCATTCATGACAACAAAAAAAAATTACTTGCAACCCAGCCTCTGTCTACTGATGAAAACACCATCTTACACTCTCCCTATGAATCTATTTTAATGCTCACCATTTCAGGTATTCAACGAATTATCAACATGAATGAACCTAAAGATTATCCTCATATTAAAATCATTGTGACATCAGACGACGTGTATATCAATAATGTCATTCAAGAATGGTTGAACAAATGGAAAGTCAACAATTTTGAAGATCGACCAAACCAAACATTGTTACAACAATTGCATGATTTAGTTCAAACTGTTCAAGTTGATAATTTACGTGTTTCCATGAACGAATGTCCTTCTTTACAACTTGTTAAATAAGTAATACACAATAATATGTTTTAAATCGAATGATGTCTTTTGTGTAGAAAAGAACTTGTACATACTTGATGAATATGAACCATACCATGCAAGAGACCACCATTCAAAATTCAGATCATATACAACATTTAGAAACCAGAATTCAACATTTAGAACAACAACTTCAAGCATATACAACGTATGCAAAACAAGATTATGCAACGCTTCAACAACAAACAATGGATTTGCATCAACGTTTACAAGAACAAATCAACGCGATTCAAGTATCACTTGCATTGATCAACAACAAAAGCTAAAATAAAACCATATTCTTTTATTTTATTTATTCACGGAAGGGACAACCTGGACAATTTTCGTTCATACAATAAGGACAACGACGTTGTCTCATTCTCATCATAGGTTGATGAGTACGTGGAAACATGTAACCTAATCCAAACCATTGTGGTTTTGCAAACACGAGGATATGAACAAAGATGATGACTGCTAAAATAATAAGAACCATATCCATCTTTTGTTCTAATGAATACGTTGGAAGAAAGAAAGATGACATACTAAAGTTGTTTTTCTATGTTGTGTAGAAAAAAATAATTTTCTTTTTTATTTAGACATTCCAGCTACACTACGAAGTTGGAAGACACAACTTAGATCCGGACGTACTTTCATGCTTACATCTGGTCCTTGCATACATACAAATTTGTTTGACTCCATGTTTTGAAGAAGAACACCTTGTTTGTCAACGGTGTATAACATCTTAAAGTATGTAGGTAATGAACGTTCATCCAACTCACCCATCTGGTTGACAGTGTCTAATCCACAAATGTTTTTACGTTTTCCACAATTGACATCGGACCAGAAATAAGACTTCAACTTGTTGTCTAAACCTGCATACAAACATTCATTTTGATTTGGTTTGAACAATTGATATACACCTTGGTTGTCAATTGGTTTGATTGTCCAATCACGTTCCATACTTGGTTTACGAATACCAATGTCAAAATTATTGCATTGAACCGGTGTGAACGCAGATGATGTCAAATCCACGTTTTCGTAGTTCTTTATCCAATATGTTCCTTCATTCATAATCACAGGTTGACCTAATGTAATCGCTTTTAATATTGGTTTTGTTTTGGTTTCATTTGTACTTGTTGTTGTTGTTTGAAAATACGATTCTTGATTCATTCGTAAAATACATGCATACGTAATAGCCACAAGTGCTACCACTACAATCACATACCAATAATTGATTTCCATCTGTTATTCTATTTTGCTTTATATAACATCAGCATAAAAAAATAAATTTTTAACCATTTTTTTACCTTTTTGTATGATGTGATCTTTGTATGATTTCGTTTTGAGATAATTGTGCTAACACTCCAAGTACACACGTTTGCTTCTCAAGCATATTAAAATGATTTAAATAAAAAACATAGATGTATGTATGTTGGTTTTGATTGAATATGTTCAAAGAAGAATGTGAGGCAATTTTTCAGGACATGATGGACTTTTTTCATCCTGTCTTCATAGAAAAATTACCACCTACTTGTGTTCATCCAGATACTAACAACTATGAATGCAAGCACTGTTTTATATATACGACGTCCAATAAACAAGATATGCTTCATCATGTCGCGTATTGTATGATTCGTACGAGTATACCAAATCCAGTTGCCTTTATGCATTTTGTCGTCAAGATGTCGTTGTCATCTCATCGTATTAACGAACGATTGCATGCATACATACAACATATTTTCGACCGTCTGCTGTTGAATCATGTATTTTTATTGTCGTTGATTCCTAACGATATATGCTTCAAGTTACTGTTCCAGCAAATGGGTTATGTTAGTGAAGAAAATGAATCTTCGTTGTTGATGAACTATTTACAACTCAAATATCATGGTGCTGCAGAAGAACACATCATCATGAATGTATGCTTGGCTGATAACGTGTTTGGATTCTTTGTCAATATTCAAAGATCACCAAAGTATTATAAACGATTGGTCATGTGCACAGGTGCCATCAAGATTTTTGAACACGTTTTTGGAACCATACATGAAGATGATGTTTTCGGTGTGAAGGTGCTAGTAGAACGATTTACAACTTGGAGAACATGTATGGTGTCAGAAGACTACTATGAAGCTGGTTTGTTGGAACGTGAAATTCTATCGTTCATACATTCACACAATTTAACTATGACTGACGACAAAATCGTCGATTATTTAGATATTTATATCGATGGTTGTTCCTCGTTTATCAATAACTACCAACCTAAACTAAACGAGGAATATCGATCGGCACAATTGCAAGTTGACTTGTATCCACACTATTGAAATAAAAAACACGTATTTATTTCTTGTTTATTCTTGAGTTTCAAGTGCGATTTCCGTTGTACGACCATACATCAATTGTTTGCACCAGACCGCGTTGATACGATGTTGTTGAGCCAATTGTAAGCATTGGTCAGAATTGGGCGTTTGAGCAATCAGTTGAAAGTCATCTTTTTCATAATTGGTGTAAAACATATGTCGACAAACATCGATGTTCAAAGATTTCAACTGCAGGTTAGGTATATTTTCTAAACATTTATATTCTTGTATGAATTTTAAACCGTATACTTGACCTATTTTGTTCACACGTACACCTTTGTTGTAGTCACAACCTATAAGAATAGCATAATCCACCATTTGTGATTCATGTTCAAATTGAAATGCTTCGTGTACGTCTTCGTACGACATAAATTGTATGAACCCAGTTGCTACTTCGTATTTTAAAATGACGTGAGGACAACGATAAGCAAGACAATCGGTATCACACGAAACAACACAACCACCATATGTTTTACACAACCAACAACACAAGGATTCTGCTTCATGTGGTGCTTGCATCACGCGTATACCTGCTAATGAAAGTATTTGTTTGAGTAAATTTCGATCCTCCGATGATAACGAAAAAATAGCTTTATTCAATGTTTGTACATGTAGTTTCAGTTGTTGTTGTTCAATGTCGGTGACAAATGTAGCTTGTTGTGTTTCTTCGTTCATACCTAAAATCACATGCTTGGATCGTGCATATTCTCGTTTCAAAAATTCCGTGTCTTCTTCTGATATTGTAACATGATTATCAAGTTCAGATAAAAGTGTATTAATACGATCAACACGTTGCATTTGTTTGTCACGGGCTTGTTTACGTTCTTGCAATTCACCTTGTTTTGCATCTGGTGATTTACCATCAAAGACAACAACAGGTACAAGACAATTCATTTTGAAGGAAGCAACAAGTTTCAAACATGCATTCAACCAGTTTTTATTTTGTGTGCCCATGATACAAATATATTGATACAAGTAGGATGCAATATCGATAAAACAGTATTGATGAGCGAAGAATGAAACGTGTTCTTGCTTCAATAACGCAGGATGTTTATTACGTATAAAGTTTAAAAAATTGTTCAATCCCATGTTGTTCAGAGTTGAATAGTTCCATCTCCATCTTTAAATATTCATTTTGAATTGATTGGTTGTATCCATCGATAGTTTTTGTTATATTTTTGTTCTTATATATCAAGTTGTAAACATGTATATATACATATTTTTATTTCATTATCAAATGAAAAAATTTACTAAATATTAGTGATTTAAAGATATCATATTTTTAATACAAAAAGTATCTCTCTCTGTTAGTTGCAAAATGTCTTCAAAACAATCTAGTAAATCAAACAAACGTTATCCAATCATTACTTTAGATCCATATGATCAAAAAAAGAAGTTAACACCTGAAGTGATTGCAAATCTCGTACAAATTGAACCTATTGAAGAAATTCATGGTAAAATGCCGTTCAAGTCTGCAAAGATCCGTGTTGCTGATCCTGATAATCCAAACAAGATTGGTGATTTGGTTTTACGTTTTGACAAATGTCAAACTCTTGGTATCTCTGCTGACAAGTACCAATCCGATGAAAAAGATTGGAAAGGTGCAAGTATGTTCACCATCTTGTACAACAAGGACAAGAATGGTAGAGCTTGTCCAACTCCACGTCAAAAAGCTGTTGTTGAAACTATTAATTTAGTCTCTGAAAAGTGTGTTGACTACTTGTTCGCAAACCGTCAATCCATCATCAAAGAACTTGGTAACAATCCTCGTGTTGCAAAGACAGATTCCAAGTTCCAATCTCTTAATCCGTTAAAATGGAAAACAGCAGAAGATGGTTCTATTGATGAAGAAAGTGGTCCATCCATCGTTATCAAAGTCATTGCGTATGAACCAAAGAAAACAGGTGACGAAGAAGCAAATGCTGAAATGCAAGATGAAGAAACTGTCAACGATGGTTCCAACATCAAGTTCAGCACCAAGTTCTTTGTACAAAGCAAGAACGCAAATGGTAAGACAGAATACCCAGAAGTCAATCCACGTGATTATGAAAAACAACGTTGTCAAGCAACCATGTTTGTCAAGTTCGAATCCATCTTTATCAATTCTTCTGTCATTCGTTTACAACTCAAGTTGAAGGAAGTATTAATGGAGATTCAAGAAACACAACAACGTAAAAACATCTTTGAATCTTATGATGATTTCTTCAACGATGGTGAAGAAAACACAACTTCTACAACAGACAATGCTGAAGCTGAAAATCAAGATGAAGAGATGGAAGTTGCAGGTGGCAACGACGAAGATTTAGAAGCTGCGTTAGATGCTGAAATCGAAGCAGAATTTCAACCTGAACCTGAACCTGTTCCAGAACCAATTGTTGCTCCATCCGACAAAAAGAAACGTAAGACAGAAAAGAAATAAATGAAAAGAAATAAACTTAAATGTGTCTTGCTTTTTTGTTGTTTTCATTACGTTACCTGATTTGAATAAACACATATTTTTATTCACTCGTTTTTGTAACTTGTTCATAATCCCATTTCATTAAAAAAACTGTCCAAGTCACGTATGAAAGAAGAAGAGGAAGCACCAAATCCTTTACGTAAACATTGATATGGTGAACCTAAGGGACGGCCATTCGCGTTATTTGGTGAACCGCAGAAGAACCCTTGAGGTTGAAAATGTGGTTTGGGACGGTGTTTACGATATTGTAAAAATTGATACACCAATGGATGCATATGTCTTGGGCCGTATACACCTTCTTGTTGGTGTTCATCCTGTTGATGTTGTCTTGGTGGTTCGTGTTGATATGGTTCTTGTTGATGTTCTTCAAATGGATCAAATATCTCCTGTTGTTCTGGAAGTTGATTTTGATTTCGTTCTTCTCGTACATGTACATTCTCTTCGTTTTCTTCTTGTCTATGATCTCGTCGACGTCTTTGTGGTTGACGAGCAGGTTCTTCTTGTTGTTGTTGACGACGTTGTGCACGTCTGTTTCTTGCCGTTTGTTTCTTTGTTGCTGATCGTGTTACTGCTGGCATCAAGCTTTATTATACTTACTAATACATTCATTTTTTAAAAAGAAAAAGTAAAAATGTTTCACACGAAGCTTTTTATTCAAATCAAAAACAATGTTGTTTGATTTTAATGTTTAACTTATTATTCGAGTTTCAATGTTTAAAAGAAGTAACGTTGGTCACGGAAGTGATTGTTGACTTGCATCTTTGGTGGTTGACCTTTGTAGAAACGTTTTCCAGCTAAAGTATCAGCATAAGCTGCAGCTGTTTCCTTACAGTTGTGGCAATCTGTAGAGACATAGTTAACAGAAGCTAATAATGCTGCCATATCTTCACGTTGTTTATTGGAGAATGTTGCAGTGTTGTTAGATACATGTTCTAAGTACACTTGTATTAATGTTACAGCTTTACCTTGTGGTTTATTAATATCTTCTGGAGTTTTACCACAAACTTCAGGATGTGACACACCTTTATCCATAAACTTGTAATCAGGTAATATAGATAAAATCTTATTGATTCTGTCACACATTGATAAACCTCTTAATGCAGCTGCACCATTAGCTGCAAGTTTGAGTAACCATGGTAAAACAACATATTGACCACATGTTTCGTCTGGACTGTTGTAAGAATTTATGTTAAATGTGGAACTGTTTTTATCACATGTTGCTTTGATTTCATCATGAATGCCTCTACGACCAGCTTCATCTAAATAACCAAATGCATTTCTGTTTCTTGTTGCAACATAATCAATAGATTGTTTTTGTGCAGCTAATTTAGATGCTTGTGATTGTAAGTCAGATTGTTGGATTGCTAATGATGATTGTTGACCTTTGACAGCTTTTGCTTGAGCTGATCTTAATCTGTTTTCTAAAATTGCAATTTCTTGACGTTTCTTGTATAATGCAGCAGATTGTTCACGAATAGATTTTTCAACCGTTGCTGCATCTTTATGATAACCATTTTGTTGGTTCTTTAATTCTGTTAATAAGTCTTGAACTTCTTTTTTTGCTGCATCGTACTTGTCAATTGCTAATGTTGCAATCTTTGCTTGTCTTGATAATTCAGATAAATGATATTCGACTAATGGAACATCAACAGCTTTGACACAGTCGAAACCACGGCCATATGATGTACCATCATCTAATTGGACTTTTTCTTTTAAGAACATAGCCTTACGTGGAACATCATCATTAAAGTTGATCTTGCAATCAGCATCTGTAGTTGGATTGAGAACTGTCCATTTACCACCTTTGACTTGGCAAACTTTACCGTTTGGTAATGTGGAAATTTCACCTTCTTGACCAGCTGGTAAATCTTTGCATGTTGCATGGTTTAAGTTGAATGTACCAGCACCAATGTTACCATATGTGTTATAATTTGTTTCCTCATCATAATCACCCATATGGTCTTTGTTTGCACGGTGTGCAAAAACACCATCTTCAGAATCTGAAGAAGAGGATGAGTATGAATAGTCGGATTCAGAGGAAGAGGAAGCCCAATCGTCATCGTGTTGTTTGGACTTTCTTTCACATAAGACACCCTTCTTGTCTTTTGAATTATATACAACTTTCTTATAACTCTTAGGGCATGCTACTTTCTTGGATGATGACTTCTTTGGTGTTGATTTACCTCTACCACCTTTTTGAGCAGACTTAGATTTTGGCATAGTTTTCTTTGTCTAATTAAAAAGATAAAAATTTTAAATTTTTTTTTGTCACAAAACCAAGTTCTACTTCACAATCTCATTCTTTAACCTAGACATTCCTTCAAACATAATTGAAGCTTAAACGGATCATCCATATTGGAATATTCACGTAATGTCCCAATCAGCTGATATCTCCTTTCTTCAAAACTCTCCTGCTATTCAATCCACTGATTCCAACGGAAACGTCGTTGTCTATCATTATGTTCCTGATTGCAATGATACCTATGAAGCTCAAATTAAACAAGTTCGTGGCTGGATCATAGACACTCAATCCAAAGAAATTCTTGTCAAAACATTCACATACGTACCTGAATTCACCTTACAAGATACCTCTCGTATTCAAACCAGTTTACAACAATTAGGCACAAACATTGTTTTTACACCTTCTTATGAAGGTTCACTTATACATATTTGGAATCAACCAAACACAGGTGTTTGGCACATCTCCACAGCAAAAAAGTTGAATGCTTTCAGCTCACGTTGGGGTTCTAAATTTTCATTAGGAGAACAATTTTATCAATGTTTGTTACAATTAGCAGGTCAATCTTCTGATGCTACCACCTTTGAAACCTTGTTTCAACAATTCACTGCGTCCTTACATCCTCAACATATTTACGCATTTCAACTTCGTTCATGTGATGAAAATCGTATTGTATGTCGTGGGTATCCTCAAGTAGATTGCTTTTTTGTTGGTTTATTTGATCGTTCCAACAACTTTCAATTCTTCCTCGATCGTCCATCTATTGAACGTTTTTTTCCAAGTATTCCAACTTACAATGATATTGAAAATATGGATATGTTGTACCAAAAAGTCAATGACATTGATCCATACAGAGAACAAGGTATTTTAGTGATGAATGCTCAAGGTGAAGCATTGAAAATTTACAATCAACGTTATTATGATTTGTTACAAGTTCGTGCATTCTCTCCAAATCATCTCATGCGTTACATTAATATTCTCAAATCCAAAGATCAAGCTATGCTTCAACAATTCAAAGACTTATACTCAGAACGTAGCAACGAATGGAAAGATTTTCATCGTATCATTCATTCTATGGCTAAAAACATACAACACAAGTATATCAAACGTTATATTGAACGTAAAATGGCGTTATTACCACCTGAACAACATGGTATTATGAAAGAAGTCTATTCACGTTGTTGGATCAAAGGTCGTCAAAATGTTACCAATGACATTGTGGAACAAACCATCTACGAATATGATGCTCCATTAATCCACAAAATGTATGAACAATTCAAACGTCGTGAAGAACAATATGGTGATGGTAATCATGTGAAT
>Ga0214923_10004725_pt1 | contig 16273 bp, 18 predicted proteins | sample LL1510_MetaG_FD_177993 | JGI IMG/M metagenome (GOLD analysis project Ga0214923, IMG submission 177993) | Freshwater microbial communities from Lake Lanier, Atlanta, Georgia, United States - LL-1510 | ecosystem: Environmental > Aquatic > Freshwater > Lake | place: USA: Georgia | collected...
TATCTCCTTTAGGACCAGCAGGACCGGTTGCACCAGTTTCACCTTTTGGACCGGCAGGGCCTGCAGGACCAGCTGGTCCGGCAGCACCAGTTGCGCCAACTTTTCCATCACTTGTAGATCCTGATGCACCATTTTTTCCATCAACACCAGCTGGTCCAATTGGTCCTGCTGGACCGCGAAGAGATGTTGGAATTGGCCAACGATTATTTTTCTTTGGACCATAAAAATTCATATTTTTAGTATCAATATAAAAATCACCATTAATACCAAGTGTTGCCGAGGGAACTCCTGCTCCACTTAAGATCGTATTTAAGGTATCTGAGGCTCTACCTGCGGCCACTGCAGGTGATTGATTTAAGTGAATTGAAATGAGTGCAATAAGAATTAATTTAGGGAAGAAACCTTTAAACATTTTTCTAACTCTCTCTCCCATTTATGTGGGGTAAAGGGCAAAGCCCTTGTGACTTTGCGTAATAAAAATTTTTAAATACCTCACAATTAGTGAAAAGAGGGGTATCACTTACCCTTACTAAGCCAACCCTTATCTACCCCACTTTGAGTGGTAGCACTCAAGGGCTGATAAAGTGGGTTCAATCTCCAAAACACACTCTAAGCAAACTTTCAGGTGGCCAAAGGGGTTAATCTCAGAATTCGGTAGTTGAATCAGGCCATCAGGTTGAGCATCGATACCTGAAGAAAAGAGGATCAATGAAAAAGAAGGTAATTGCAACAGTTGTTGCAGTAGCAGTTAGTTTAACTGTATCTGCAACCTCAAGTGCATCAGCTGATGATCGACGAGGTGAGAAAAAGATCTCATCAATTTTATCTGGCTTAGTAAGCAATGGAACTATCACTCAATCTCAAGCAGATGCCATTGTTAAAGCTGCCCGAGATGCTGGTGAGTTAGCTAAGAGTGCTATGAAGGAAAATCGAGCAAAACTAGATTCGATTATTACCTCAACCTTGGGTATTTCATTAGATACTCTAAAAACTAGGCTGAAGGCTGGCGAATCATTAGCAACTATTGCCGGTGATAAGAAGGATGCATTAATTACCGCATTGATAGCTGAGCTAAATAAGCAAATAGATGCCGCACTATCAGCTGGCAAGATTACTCAAACCCAAGCAACCTCATTAAAGGGTAAAACCACAGAACGTGTAAACAGAATAGTTAATGATGTTAAGGAGTTTGGTAAGAAAGGTTATGGCCATAGTAATGGTGCAAAACCAAACAAAGCATCAGCAACCTCATTTAAGGCAGCGTAGTTCCAGCCTTAATACTTAATTATTTACTCTCCTCCTAGACACAACTTGCCCGGCTAGATAAAAAATAGCCGGGCAGTTTTGTTTTATGCCAAACTACTGGTGTGAAGATTCATATCGGAAGTGATCATGCCGGTTTAGAGTTTAAAGCCAAGATAATTAATCACCTTAAACAACAAGGTCATGATGTTACTGATCATGGTCCATTTGAGTATGACGCCCAGGATGATTACCCAGTTTTTTGTATTCCAACTGCTCAAGCTGTAGCAAAAGATCCAAACTCATTTGGCATAGTTTTAGGTGGCTCTGGTAATGGTGAACAAATAGCAGCTAATAAAGTAAAAGGAGTAAGAGCAGCACTTGTTTGGTCGATTCAAACCGCTGAATTAGCAAGACAACATAACAATGCCAATGTGATCTCTATTGGTGGGCGGATGCATGAAGAAGCATTTTGTTTGCAATTGGTTGATACTTTTCTCACCACACCCTTTACCAATGACGAGCGGCATGTCAGAAGGATTAATCAAATATCAAAGTTTGAAAGTAGTAATTAATTTCAAATTTTCTCATATCTAAAATCTGTAACAATATGGCCTTTCTTTAAACCTTGACCTTCAAATTTAGATAGCACCCGCCAACTGGGCCTTTCTACAATGCCACCAGAAAATTTAGGGTTATTATCAAATCTAACCTTTATCCACTGGGCGTAGGGCTGCCAATCAGTTGCAATATGTATAAATCCTTTAACTCTTAACTTCTTAGCAACTAACTCAACAAAATCATCTTGAACTATCCGACGTTTATGTTGTCGATTTTTGGGCCATGGATCTGGAAACAGAAGGTGTATTCCATCTATGCTGTTATCTGGAATGAAATTAGCTAATAAGTAAGTAGCATCCTCTCTAATCATTTTAATATTACTAATCTGGTTTTCAATTATTAGTAACAATAAAGCTGCTAGGCCTGGTTTGTGCATCTCAACTGCTAAGTAGCCGGTATCTGAATTATTTAAGGCAATTTGAGCAGTTGCCTCCCCCATACCAGAGCCAATCTCTAAAATGGTTTTGGATTTGTCTGGAAATAATTTATTTATCTCAAAGGTATTATCAATTGAAATTGCATACTTTTCCCAATGCGCTTTCATCGCTAAACTTTGCGCCCTAGTCATTCGCTCTCCGCGAAGTGAGTAACTCCGGTTTGAAGGACGTTCCATCTTGGCTTAACCTGCAATCTCTGCTTGGATAGTGATTGTTAATTTAATTACTAAGGGTAATTATTACTTAAATTAGGAAGGTCTAATGCCAGGTTTAAACTCAACTAGAGCAGAGGCAGCAGAGCGATCTGCCCACCTTGCGGTAGAAAGCTATGAGCTTGCGCTGGATTTAACCACTGGCTCAGAAAGTTTTATCTCTAAGACAAAAATAAAGTTCTCATGTAATAAGGATGGCTATGAGAGCTTTATTGATGCGGTTGGTAAAAATGTTATCTCAGCAACCTTAAATGATGAGGTAATAGATACCTCTAATTACGATGGTGAGAGCATATTTCTAAAAAATCTTAAGTTAGAAAATGAGTTAGTAATTGAGATGAATGGACTCTACTCAAATACCGGTGAGGGCTTACAACGTTCAGTTGATCCAGTAGATGATCAGGTCTATATCTACTCGCAAGGTGAAACTGCATTTATTCGAAAAATGTATCCATGTTTTGATCAACCAGATTTAAAAGCTACCTTTACCTTAACTGTAATCGCACCATCTCATTGGCAGGTAATTTCTAATAATCCAGTAGCACAAAAAAGTGATCTAGGTTCAGATAACTCTCAATGGGTATTTACAACTACACCAAGAATTTCAACCTATATCACCGCCTTAATAGCTGGGCCATATCACTTTGTGCAGGATCAATATGTTGGTAAAAAAACTGTGCCACTTGGCATCTACTGCCGTAAATCTTTAGCCCAATTTTTAGATCCAGATGATATTTTTCTAATCACTAAACAAGGTTTTGCTTACTTTGAAAAGGTCTTTGGACTTGAGTATCCATTTGAAAAGTATGACCAGATCGCAGTGGTTGATTTCAACTGGGGAGCGATGGAAAATGCTGGCGCAGTAACATTTTTAGAGCGATTACTAGTTTTCAGATCCAAGGTAACAGAGCGTATGTATAACGCTAGAGCTAACACAATTTTGCATGAGATGGCCCATATGTGGTTTGGCAATATGGTCACAATGAAGTGGTGGGATGATCTTTGGTTAAATGAATCATTTGCCGAATGGTCCTCATACCTTGCCATGGTTGAGGGGACTAGATTTAAAAACTCTTGGACTGGCTTTAATCAGGAGCGAAAAAATTGGGCATACCGACAAGATCAACTCTCATCAACTCATCCCATTGTTACCGATATGGTTGATATCGATACCGTGGCTGGAAATTTTGATGGTATCTCCTATGCCAAAGGCGCTTCGGTATTACAACAATTAGTAGCTCATGTTGGGCGAGATAATTTCATTTTGGGATTGCAAAGATACTTTACCAAGCACGCATTTAAAAATACTACTTTAGATGATCTACTAATTGAGTTAACTCAAAGTAGTGGTAAGGATCTAAAGCCATGGGTTTCTACCTGGTTACAAACAGCAGGTGTTAATACTTTGCAGCCAGAGCTAGAAATCCAAGCCGATAAGTACCAAAAGATTTCAATTATCCAATCACCGCCAAAGATGCCAAAGGATTCAACCCAACTTCGCCCCCACCGGATGGCGATTGGTTTATATGATCTAGTAAATGAAAAGATTACTTTGCGTAAAAGTGTTGAGTTAGATGTTGCAGGTGAGAAAACAGTTGTTAGCCAATTAGCAGGCGAGCCGGTAGCAGATCTTCTCTTACTAAATGATAGGGATTTAACCTACGCAAAGATTAGATTTGATAATCGATCTATTGAGAGCTTAAAAAAATATATTGGAAAAATTGATGATTCTCTAACTCGAGCACTCTGCTGGTCTGCCGCCTGGGATATGTTGCGCGATAGTGAGCTTGCAACCTCAGATTTTATTGATATTGCTCTAGCTGGTATTGAAGGTGAGAGTGAGATTGCCACTGTAACCATAATTGCTAGCCAGCTTTCTACTGCCGTAGAGCTCTACTCAAATCCAAAGAAACGAGACTCCGCAAGATTAAAGGTGGCAAATGCATTTGAAAAAATGATTGCTAATGCAAAAGCAGGTAGTGACAATCAATTACAGTTTGTTAAAAGCTTTACCACATTTGCTTCAAGCGCTGAGCACAATGAGTTATTAAAGGATCTCCTAGCTGGAAAATTACCAGGACTTAAGGTGGATCCAGAGATGAGATGGTCAATTGTTATCGCATTAGCAGAGCGAGGGGTTATGGATGAGAAATCACTTGCCCAAGAGTTGGAGTTAGATAACACCCTAACTGGAAAACTTTCATATCAAACTGCTCTGGCGGCACGACCTTTGGCAAAGGCAAAAGATGAGGTATGGCAATCAATTACTCAAGATGAGTTATCCACCTCTGAGCGAGAGGCAAAGTTAACTGGGTTTATGCGAGCGCTTCATCGCCCGCTGCTAGCAAATTACATCGATCCTTACTTTGAGTTATTAATTGAAACTTGGGGTAAAAAATCCTATGAGGTAGCAAGTAAGTTTGTCACTGGGATGTTTCCAATCTATATAACTACCCAAGCAACCCTAGATAAAACCAATCAATGGTTAAGTGGTGCTGGCAAGGATGCTCAAACTGGATTGCGCCGATTGGTAATTGAGTCAAAAGACTCTTTAGAGCGCGCACTTGCTGTGCAGATGCGGGATGAGTAATTAATTACCTACTCAATTTGAGTTAGGTTAACTGATCTCCTCTTAGATTTAGCTCTTACCTCTTTAGCGGTGATGTAGGCAAAAAATGAGATCACAACAAATAAAAGTGTTGGAGCAACAAAAAAGTAGGTAAAGGTTTGTAAAAAGGTTAACCCTTGCCCAGCTACGGTGCCATCTTCAATCATGCGCTAGCTGCTCCAATCGCCTCTACCCCAAATGGTTTTAAGTATGGAATCCAAATTCGATGAGGTTTGCCAGTGCCAAGAATTCGCCAAGCTGCACCTACTGGCTCCTTTGGTTTGTAGCGAAGGCGCCAACCTAAATCCTTTAAGGTCTTATCAGCCTTAAGGTGATTACATTTGTGACAAGCAGAGACCACATTCTCCCAATTATGTCCACCGCCTCTTGATCTTGGAATTACATGATCAATTGAGGTGGCAGTAACTCCACAGTAAACACATCTATTGTTATCACGGGCAAAGATTGCTCGGCGAGATAGTGGAACTGCGTGACGATATGGAATCTTTACAAATTTATTCAATTTAATTACCGACGGTAAGGTAATTGTTCCTCTGGCGTAGGTAAGGATGCGATCTGAATCCTCAACGCTAATGGCGCGCGAGTTTAGGACGAGTATCAATGCTCGTCGCTCTGATACGACACCTAGTGGCTCATAGGTAGCGTTCAGTACCAATGTTTGTGACACTTGAACTACTTCTCCTCTTGCTTACAGCGCGTGGCTCGCGCCGGTAGGCATATCTTGCCTGAGGTTTGGCAAAAAATCAGCATTTCTAACCATATTCTCAATTACATTTGGGTTAAAGTTTTCATCTAATCATGGAAATCACCGAGAATATGCAATCTGCCATAGATTGGTTCACCGGCGCCCCGCTTAATATCACCCTAATTGTGATCTTGGCGATCACCATCTCACTACTTGGTCAGCGCTCAATTTCTAGGTTTATGAATAAGGTGGCAAGTGCAGATCTAATTCCAGGGCCAAAGCGAAGTGGGATTAGACAAAAGGAGCGGGCTAAAACTACTAGCTCAGTTTTAAAATCAACATTAAATGGTGGCATCTGGTTAATTGCCATCTTTATGATCTTATCTGAATTTGGATTAAACCTTGGACCGCTAATTGCATCTGCTGGAGTTATTGGAGTTGCATTAGGTCTTGGCGCCCAAACCTTAGTCCGAGATATTTTATCTGGCATATTTATGTTGGTTGAAGATCAATATGGGGTCGGCGATAAGGTTGATGTCTTAGATATTATAGGTGTAGTTGAAACTGTTGGACTTAGAATTACTACGGTAAGAGATGCAAATGGCACTATCTGGTACCTAAGAAATGGTGAGATACTTAAGGTCGGAAATAAATCCCAACCAAAAAATAAGATTAAATCTTAATCAGCTGCGTTAACCATGGCAGCAGCTGCTGATGTTAAGTACTGCCAAAGTTCAGCTTTTAAATCATCTGCAATCTCAAGTGCCTCAACTGCAGCCTGCATACAAGCTATCCAGGCATCATGCTCAGTTTTTGAGATATGAAATTGCCCATGGCGCATTCTTAATCTGGGATGTCCTCGCTCTTGGCTGTAAGTAGTTGGTCCGCCCCAATACTGCTCTAAAAATAATTGCAACCTCCTTGCTGCGCCATGTAAATCACTCTCTGGATACATCGGCCGAAGCACTGGATTTACCGCAACGAGAGCGTAAAAATGAGAGGTTAAATCATTAAAGGTTTTTTGCCCACCTGCTCGTTCATAGAAGCTCTCTGTACTCAAGGTGGGATTGCCTACTAATCTATTTTCTGATCTATTTTTCTAAGAATTTTGTTAAAAACTCACGTTCGGCATCATTTATTGGCCGAGATTTTCTCGTATTTAAATCTATTGTTACCTGAACTGTCTTCATTTTTGCATAGATAACGCCATCTTTAGAAATCTCATATCCATTTACAAATGATGAGTTACCAATTGAATCTACCCATAAAGTAACATCATAAAAACAACCACCCTCAGTAATTGGTACTAAGTAATCAACCTCACCACGGGCAACAACCATCTCCATTAATACTGGCTTCTCATTTTTTTCTGCAAATGAGTACCAGCCCCAATCAAATCTTGCCTCTTGGGCATAGGTTAAATACTTAGCATTATTAACATGACCAAATGCATCTAGATCATCCCAGCGGACAAATGCTTTATGTGTGTACTTCATATCAACTCCTATTTATCTACCAACTACCGGGTTAATTTACGGTAGGTAGCGCGATGTGGACGGGCCGCATCAATTCCAAGTCGAGAGATCTTATTCTCCTCATAACTTTCAAAGTTTCCTTCAAACCAAAACCACTTTGATTCACCCTCGTAAGCCAAAATATGGGTGGCAACTCGATCTAAAAACCATCTATCGTGAGAGATAACTACTGCACAACCTGGAAACTCAAGGAGTGCATTTTCTAATGAGGCTAAGGTCTCAACATCTAAATCATTTGTTGGCTCATCTAGCAGAAGTAAATTTCCACCCTGTTTTAGAGTAAGAGCTAGATTTAATCTATTTCGCTCTCCTCCAGACAGTACGCCAGCTGGCTTTTGTTGATCGGGGCCTTTAAATCCAAATGCCGAAACATATGCTCTACTTGGCATCTCAACATTTGCCACCTTTATAAAATCAAGGCCATCTGAGACTACCTCCCATAAAGATTTCTTTGGATCAATGCCACCACGGGATTGATCAACGTAGGAAATCTTTACCGTCTCACCAACTTTAACTACCCCAGAATCTGGCTTTTCCATACCTAAAATAGTTTTAAACAAAGTAGTTTTTCCAGCACCATTTGGGCCAATAACTCCCACAATTCCATTTCTAGGTAAGGTAAATGAGAGATCATCTATAAGAATTCGATCATCAAAACCTTTTACTAAATTTTGGCACTCAACCACCACATCACCAAGACGTGGTCCTGGTGGAATTTGAATCTCTTCAAAATCTAACTTACGAGTTTTATCAGCCTCTGCTGCCATCTCTTCATATCTAGCAAGACGAGCTTTGGACTTTACCTGTCTGCCCTTGGCATTCATTCTTACCCACTCAAGCTCCTCTTTTAACCTTTTTGCTCGCTTGGCATCTTTTTGTCCCTCCACCTTCATACGAGCTTCTTTCGTCTCTAAGTAAGTTGTGTAATTTCCTTCATATGGATAGGCACGTCCTCGATCTAGCTCCAAAATCCATTGCGCAACATTGTCTAAGAAGTAGCGATCGTGGGTAATTGCCACCACAGTTCCTTCATACTTACTTAAATGTTGCTCGAGCCATAAGACTGATTCGGCATCTAAGTGGTTAGTTGGCTCATCTAAAAGTAATAGATCAGGTTTTTGAAGTAGTAATTTACAAAGTGCAACTCGCCTGCGCTCTCCTCCAGATAACACCTTTACATCTGCCTCAGGTGGTGGACAGCGAAGGGCATCCATTGCCTGCTCTAATTGTGAATCTAAATCCCATGCATTTAAGTGATCTAATTTTTCTTGGAGATTTCCCATCTCAGCTAATAACTTATCGTAATCAGCATCTGGATTTGCCATTTCATCACTTATGGCGTTAAAGCGATTTAATAATGCGATGGTATCGGCGACACCCTCCTGCACATTCTCTAATACATTTTTATCCTCATTAAGTGGCGGCTCCTGTAACAAAATTCCTACGGTATAACCGGGAGATAGAAACGCTTCACCATTTGATGGTTGTTGAATTCCGGCCATTATTTGTAACACCGTTGATTTACCCGCACCATTTGGCCCAAGTACGCCAATTTTTGCGCCCGGTAAAAACATCAAGGTGACATCATCCAGAATTACTTTGTCACCATGCGCTTTACGCGCCTTTTTCATCGTGTAAATAAACTCAGCCATAGGGTCAAACCTTACCTGTTGTAATCGGTAGACTTAGCCCGTTCAAATATTGCGCCTGTAGCTCAGTCGGATAGAGCGAATGCCTTCTAAGCATTAGGTCGCAGGTTCGATTCCTGCCAGGCGCGCGATAGTTCAATAGCGATGTTTTAAGGGTAAGAGTATGAACCTAGAAATTTAAGGCATAGGATTTAAATATGGAGTTCTTACTTGTCGCAGTATCAATAATCTTAATACTGATACTTGCAAAGGGTGGTTCTAGTAAGAGCAAGTGATAGTAGTTACTGTTCTGCTGGGTTGATAGCTTTAATAAATTTAGACATTTACAAATCATTAAAACCATAATTTATCTTCCTTCTCTGAGCTGCAAAAATCGAGCCTCATTTGAATTGGCTTAATGTGTATAGGAGGACATTTGACTTGTGTGGGATAACACATATGACAATGGCACAAATTCCTCTACAATCTAAAGGTATGAAATCTTTTATTTTAATTGCAATTATCCCGATACTAATTTTTGGCTGGTACTGGTTATTTTTTAGAAAATTTATGCCAGATTCACATGGAATGCAGAGCTCTTCTCGGGATCTAGCTTTTCCTTTTATCGAGTCGTACTTGTTTTACAAGAGTGCGGCTCTAAAGTCAGCTAAAAATGGTGAGGGAGCCGAAAATTACATCAATAACGTTCTTGGCCGAGCGGCCAATGATTTGCCGAAAAATAGCGATGTGGAAGCGATATTTAACAAATTCCTAGAAGTTATGACCAGTTGGAGCAAAAAGGTTGATAAGAATCTAAGAAATACAAAAAAGTTATCTCAGGCTTCGGAAAAATTGGAAGAAGATATTGATAAGGTGGCGGTTAAATGTGAAGCGCTAGGCTGGAAATTTAGCGCTAATTGGCGTTTATCCATGAAGCCAAAGAGTTGATCTCTTATTTGCTAAAAGTCCTTAAGTCACTGTAATTATTTAGAGTTTTTTCTTTAATATTTGAGTATTTATTTTAAAGCTACCACAGTTAATACTCCATTCACTCTGTAGTAAATCAATCCTTCTGTAATTTAGTTATGGTAAATCTACTGTTCACTATCTGTTGAACAAAGCCACAGCTTCTAAATAAGTACTATTTTGAAATTCACTTGCTATACCAAGAAAGTTCTAGATTAGTTCGAATCATCGAAATCTTCACCTCATATGGTTTAGCAAATGAGAGGAGATAGCGATGCTAACTAATTGGGCTCACTGCAGATACTGCGGCTCAGATAAAGTAGATACTTACCGGGCTCTAAATGGGATAATAGTCTATGAATGTGATGCTTGTTGGCGTATTTGGAATAATTCGAAGCTACCAAAAATTCGGGAAGGCCTCAACCTAGAGGATTCTTAAAATTGCGGTTGCAACCACTACCTTTAGAGCAAAGTGAAATAAATTGCTAGGTCGCAAAATTGATTCCTGTCAGGTGCGCTTTATTCCTTCGTAATTATCCATCTCTTATATGGTGAATCCTTAAACTCAAATATTTCGACGGGATGATTTTTATAAATGGCTGTGAAATCTTTGCCACCTCGATAACGCATAGTTCCAAGTAAAATTAAATAGGGAACTGCGGTACCAGGTGCTCTAAAACCTCTAATCACATCTCTTCGCCATGGGTTACTAACAATAGATCTACCAACTAATAGATCCTTACTTAATGATATTCCACTTTTAAAGCCAAGCAACTTTTCCCAAAAGGCAAGCTTAAGAGTTAATAAAGTATCTGATTCAATTACTTTTGCCACGCTGATATACTTGCATACTTTTACTAGCCATCACCAAAATACTGCGATTACGATATTTGAAATAGTTAAAAGTGTCATCAAGCCCCAAGCATTAGTTGAAAGCGATGATTTTCTGCTATTTAAATACCCAATTACAAGGATAATGGCGATAACCGTTGATTTAACTGCAATCTTAATGTGATCTAGAACTTCAACTGTTGAATCATCGGCGTGCATCATCTGATTTATACCAACCATAATGATTCCAGCTAAAAAGGCTAACCATGCGCTATGCAAAACCAATTTTTGTAACTGCTTAGGTTTATTTGGGATCTGAGCCAATAAACCCCCTAGTAATCCAGCCATACCAATAAAGTGAAGTACTAAAAATAAGTTATAGGTTAATTCCATACAAAAAGTATATACCTACAATTTTGATTGAGATTGAATTTTAAAATAATCAACCCCCCATATTTAATAATATGAGGGGTTGATCTGATTACTTGTTGTTTACTTTATTTTTGCGATCTGCTCTTTTGCTTTGTTATACAGTGGGCCTGTTATTTGGGAGAAGCCCTTCTCTGGATACTTACTTGGGCACTTATCTAATACATAAGTGAACCAATCAGCAACTAATTTCTGAGTGGTTGCATCTTTGCCGGTGGCATAAGCAAGACCATATGAGGTTGTACCCAGTGAATACGCTCCAGGAATAGCTTTCTTATAATCCACAGTAACTGTTCCATTGGCGTTGATAGTTCCACCGCCTAGGAAGGCTGAGGTACCAGCAGCAGAAGGTGCAACAAACTCACCAGCTGCATTTAAAATATTTGCAACACCTAATTTATTGTCGGTCGCAAAACTTAACTCACCATAACCAATTGCGCCCTCTTTACCCTTTACTCCAACTGCAACTGCAGCTGATCCTGAACCACCTTGGAAGTTGAAGAAGGTTGAGATGTTATTTGGAGTTGCGTTAGCAAAAGTTCCATTTGAAGCCTTTGGCCACAATCTCTCATTTGCTCCAGCATTTGCTCCCTGCAAGAAGGCGGTAAAGTTAGTGCTGGTTCCAGAGGAATCGGTTCGATACCAAACTGTAATTGGCAGTTTTGGAAGATCAATATTTACTGTCTTTTCATCGTAACTAGCAATAATTGGCTTACCGCTCTTATCTAGAGCTGGTACCTTCTTAGTTACAGTTTTACCAGTCTTATCCTTTACCTTCTTATTAACAGTCTTATAAATTGGAGTTTTAACGGTACGCTCATTATCAGCAGCGATTAACTTGTCATCCCAATTTGTAATATAACCGGAGAATATTTGTGCCACAGTTGAAGGGGATAGATATATTGACTCTTTGACTGAAGGCAGGTTATACATAACTGCGATTGGTGCTGCATAAATTGGAGCGTAGATTAAGTTGGTTGGTTCACCTGATGGATATGCGGTATCTGATCCTGCAAAGTCCACTAAGTTACCAGAGAAATCAGTACGTCCCTTTCCGGATCCGCCACCTGTGTAGTTAATGGTGTGGCCGGTATCTTTGTTGAAATCAACCTTGCAAGCATCAAGTAATGGAATTGCAAATGTTGCGCCACTACCATTTAGCGTCGCTGCAAAAGCTGGCGAAGATGAAAATATTAAAGCAGTTGCAGTAATTACTGCACCCACCAATTTCTTGCGTGAAAGCATTTTTCCCCCTAAGTCGTTGAACAGGTGAGCAAAACCTAGTTAATAATTGCTAATAATTAAGGGGTATTTGACTAACTACAGGTGTCGATTAGGTAAACAAATAGTGATGTGGTTTAACCAAACCGACCAGTAACATAATCCTCAGTCCGCTTATCTTTTGGATTGGAAAAGATATCACTAGTAGTTCCTAACTCAACCAAGATTCCAGGGCCGCCATCAGATAGGAAGAATCCGGTGTAATCAGAGACCCGAGCCGCCTGCTGCATATTGTGAGTCACGATAACAATACTAATACTTTCAGAGAGTTCTCTAATGGTTTCCTCAATTCTTAGAGTTGAACCTGGATCAAGGGCTGAACATGGCTCATCCATTAGTAGTACCTGAGGATTTACTGCCAAAGATCTAGCAATACAAAGACGCTGTTGTTGGCCACCAGATAATGCCCCGCCATACTCATCTAAACGATCTTTTACCTCATCCCAAAGACCTGATCTACGCAAACAACTCTCAAGAAGCTCTGATTGATTATCTACCTTCAATTGTGCCAACTTAATTCCAGATAGAACATTTTCTTTGATAGTCATTGAGGGAAATGGATTTGGTTTTTGAAAAACCATTCCAATCTTTAATCTTATTTTTGTAACATCCACTCCGGGTGCATAGATATCACTATTATCTAGCAATACCTCACCTGCTAGGGCAGCTGTTGGAATAAACTCATGCATGCGATTTAGCGTTCTAATAAAAGTAGACTTACCACAACCTGATGGACCAATTAATGCGGTAACAGTTCCAGTGTCGAAGGTCATGCTTATGTCCTCTAAGACATGCTTGCTACCAAACCAGGCGTGAACGGATTTTGCCTCAAGCCCTGAACCTAGGTTGTTGGTAACACCCTTAGAGATTGACCGGCTCCTGGCCACATCAGATAGGGAGTGCTGACTTACTTGAGTTCGCTCACGGGCAACACCCGGCGTTCCAGTCTTACTCTGATTCATGTTTTCCTCGCTATCTTTTTGGTTTGCTTGCATCGAATTATTATTATGATCGGTGCTGTTGTCATCCATGCCCCTACTCATCTCTTCTCACCTTTAGCCGCGCCTAATACGCGAGCTAAGGTAAAGAAAATAAATACAACTACAATTAAAATAAAGACACCAAGCCAGGCACGTTGGACAGCGACTTCACTACCCAATCCCAAATTCTTCCAAACATAATATGGCAGCGCTGAGTTGTTGCCACTAAATGGATTTAAGTTAGTAGCATCAGCACCACCAATAGTTAGAAGTAGTGGAGCCGTCTCTCCTGCCACCCGAGCAATACCTAAAATTATCGCAGTAATTAACCCGCTTTTTGCCGCTGGAATAACAATCATCGCAACAGTACGCCATTGAGTGGCACCCATCGCTAAACCTGCTTCCCGTAGGTCATTTGGAATTAGTTTTAACACCTCTTCCGAGGTTCTTGCAACCGTTGGAATCATTAAAATTGCAAGTGAGGCAGCGCCAGCAGCTGCGTTGTAACTATTGCCAAGCCCAATCATCCACACGGCGTAAATAAATAAGCCAGCAACAATTGAAGGTATACCACTCATGGCTTGGACGAAAAATCTAACTAAGCCAGCAAATCGTCCCTTGACCTCAACGATGTAGAGTGCAGCTAAGACACCAATCGGCGTACTAAGTAAGGATGCAAACAATATTAGGTAGACGGTGCCAATAATTGCATGAAGTAATCCGCCCTCAGTCAGTGGAGCGTCGGATGCGGTTGCCGACATATCATTTTGAAATATGTTAAGTGATACACCGGTGGCACCCTTAGTAAAAATCTCCCACAAAATTGATGCCAGTGGAACAATTACAAAGGAAGCTGCTACGTAAACCAAGACTGTAGTCGTTGAGTTGATCGCAGCTTTAGTATCCTTGGTAATTGCACTTATTATGGAGGCGGTTGCAATCGCCATAAGAATCAAAACTATTACAAAGCCAAGTTTTCCCTTTAGCGGTGTAGCCGCCACAATTGCCATTGTGCCAAAGGCAGTAATAAAAGCACCGATGAAATCTGGAAGCAGTGTTCTAGGAGTTGGCTTCCATGGACGAGAAGGTTTTGCAATGAGAGTATCTGAACTCATTATCCCTTCCTCTCAGTCTTGGTAATAATTGCGTTAGCAATAAAATTTACAATCAAAGTAACCACAAATAGCACAAAGCCTGCTGCCATTAAAGCCCTTAGCTCCGGCGCATCTGCCTCACCAAACTTATTAACGATCATGGAAGCAACCGAGCCACCCGCGCTTAACAAAACTTCAATTCTTATGTCATAGACAAGATTTAACACCGTATATACAGCAACAGTTTCACCAAGTGCTCTTCCCAATCCCAGCATCGCACCACCGACAACACCACCACGGCCATATGGAAATACCACCGCTTTAATCATCGCCCACTTAGTTGCACCAAGTGCGTAAGCTGCTTGAATTCGATCAAGTGGTGTTTGAGCAAATACCTCACGCGAGATTGAGGTAACAATTGGAATAATCATGATTGCTAAAACTAATCCGGCAATAAATGGTGATCTAGAAAAAGCATTTGCTGGCATATTAAATATTGGAATAAAGCCTAAGTACTTATGGATAAGTTTTGCCCAGTACTCAGCATGGGGCATCAAAATAAAGTATCCCCACAATCCAAAGACAACTGATGGAATTGCTGCCATTACATCGATTACAACCACCATCGGTTTTTTTAACCACTCTGGTGCGTAGTAAGAGAGAAACAATGCGGTGCCAACTGCTATTGGAACACCAAATACTAAGGCGATTAAACCCAAAACTAAGGTGCCATACAACATCGCTCCGACGCCATAGGAGGCGGCGATTCCCTCCTCAGGAAGCGCATCTTTCCAATCAAATCCAGTTAGGAAATTCAATCCCTCACGACGAAATGTTTCAAAACCATTAAATACTAAGAAAAATGCAATCAATGCCAAAATCACCAGTGAGGTTAAGCCACCGGCGGTAACAACTGCTCTAAACACCTTGTCTGAGAATCTAGGAGTGGTTGTAATCTCTCGTGGCGTTGGAGTGGTTTTTGCGGTAGCTGTCGTTGTACTCACAGGGCGATCATGGTCGGCAAAGGCAGTGGGTAAGAGGATTAGGGGTAAAACTAAGATGAACTCAGGGTGAACTAATTTTTCCCTGCCACCTAATAGGCTAGCGGTATATGAGCCAAGAGCTACCCCACCTAATCTGGGTCGATTGCGAGATGACTGGATTAGATATTACTAATGATGCTTTAGTTGAGATTGCGGTTTTAGTAACCGATGCTCAACTTAATGTTTTAGGTGAGGGTGTTGATCTGGTCATCAAATGTGAGGATGAAAAATTACTTAACATGACAGAGGTGGTCAAAGATATGCATACAAAATCAGGTTTGATAACTGAGATTCCAAAGGGCACAACTCTAGAAAAAGCAGATGAGGCAATAATTACCTATCTAAAAAAGTACGCCCCAACCGCTGGTAAATCTCCCCTTGCTGGTAACTCAGTTTATGTAGATCGAGCATTTATCGCTCGTGATCTACCCAAATTAAATGCCTACCTGCATTATCGAACTATTGATGTCTCAACCATTAAAGAGTTGGCTAGAAGATGGCACCCTAAAACTTACTTTTCTGCCCCGGCTAAAGAGGGAAATCATCGAGCACTTGGCGATATCCGAGACTCCATTGCAGAGCTTGATTACTACCGCAGCGCAATATTTCTGCCGTAACTAAATAGAAAATAGAATAGGTGTAAATTAAATGGTCAATAAT